>TARA_B110000459_G_scaffold1714_1_pt1 | contig 14573 bp, 7 predicted proteins | sample TARA_B110000459 | Tara Oceans TARA_B110000459 (sample SAMEA4398296) | marine metagenome | biome: Polar Biome; feature: [SRF] surface water layer (ENVO:00010504); material: water (ENVO:00002006), including particulate matter (ENVO:01000060) such as... | depth 5 m | reverse complement strand
AGCTCTTTTATTGAGCTTAGCTCTTTTCTATCAATAACAGAAATAGATGGGTTTTCATTGTTTTGATATAAATACTCATATCTAGGTGCTTCATTGTATCTAGCAAGATCAAGCTTCCTTAATTTAACCTCTTCTTCTAAGTAGATAATCGCTTGCTGCAGCTTTCTAATCTCTTTCACTTGAAGCTTTTGAGAAGCTGTTAGCTGATCTGAATTTAAAGAGGCTCTTAACGAAGCATCAAATTCCATCATTTTTTTTCTATTCAAGGTTGACAAGTCATTGAGAAGCTGATTGGCATCCTGCAATTTCTGACGATTCTCAACATAAGTCAAATACTGAGCCGATTCTAATAAAACTCGGATATCTTCTTGATTAACAGCTTTATTTTCGACCGCCAGGTCACTCGCATTAAAAGATCTCATTTCTTCCAATCCCTCTTGAATCATCAATTTCCTAGATTGATTGGCTTGAATTAATTTGTTAAGCATATTGATTTCGTTCTCTGAAACCGCATTCTTTAATCTATTTTCTAAATCCTGCTCTTTTATCTCAATTTCTAGAAGCTGTGCCCTCAAGTTCTCAATACTTTCAAACTGAACTCCAGGAAGAAGCTTCTTCAGTAGAAGGTATTTGTTTTCAATGTTTTGATTGGCAATCTCTAGCTCTAGTTCATTCCGATAATACTTCAACTTCTGCTCCTTCTCCGTCTTAATTTTCAATAAAAGAACAGTATCTCTCCTGCTTTGTCTGCCCTGGTTGGATTTTTCTTCAATGATTTCAAGTTCTGCATCAAAAATCAAAGTTGTTAGAAGCTTAATTGACGCTCCAAATTCTTGACCTTGAATATTATCTTCATTGAATCTGACGTTTTCAATTCTAGAATTAAAGACCGTATTCGAAAACTCATTTCTATTGACTATAACGTCAGTCTTCCCATTCACAGCTAAATTGTCTCCGTTTTCAACTTTAGCAACCTGTTCATTATTGATTGATTGACTCCTAGCAACTTCATTCAAAGGTTCTACTTGGTTAGCATCCATCTTTTGAGAAGAAGAAGTGCCTTCATTTGCTTCCGCGTTATTATTTAGGGCTATCGTTTTGTTTTCAATTAGCTCCTCAGGGAAAACTCGAGTTTCACTACCCTCAATTTCACGAGATTGAATGGGGAGTTCATTTGTTATAGGATCACTATTGGGTTGTTGACCTTTATACATTGTACTTTCAGCCGCTATAACCGTTATTTTTGTTTCTGCGACCGTGTTCTGTTCCTCTAATTCTGAGACAGAACTTCTAACAGCTATGGTGTAGCTTTGTGCTTCCTCTACAACTGTATTCTCCTGAGGATTTATTGCTAAGGGATGTTCTTTCGATTCCTTATTCTTTGCAGCTTCAAAAGCTACAGATACATTCTCGGCAGCAGGAGTTGAAATAGAAAGCTCCTCACCCGAAACTGCTAATGCTAAAGAAGTATTTGCATCAATTGCCACCTCTTCATTCGTGCTGAAATCCTCTGATGCTGGCGAAAGACTAATACCTTGAGCTAGTTCCTTAGTCTCTTGGAGGGCTAGTGAAGTTTTATTTTCGTCCACACCATTTTCAAGAGGACTATTAGCTAAGGATTGATTTTGACTTTCAATAGATATTCTTGGGCTTTCAGTCGTTTCATACGCCGCAAGACCACTATTTTCGTTTCCTTTTTCAATACCCGTATCATCAACTATGGATTTAGGATCAGAACCAGAACTCGCTATTGCAATAACTTGAGATGTATCGATCGGTAATTCATTCGCTTGAGTCTCATCGACAACCTTTGCAACCTCATTATTAGCGAGGGATTTATTTTGACTTTCGACTGATGAGATAGGAATTTCGGCGTTTTCATTCGCACTAGAATTATTGCTAATGGACTGCTTTGGACCTTCACTGGTATTATTAGTTACAGCAATTGAAATTTGATCTGTTGATTCTAAAGCAGAATTAGAAGCTACAATCGTATTTGTCTGTGTTACTTCAACAACCGTGTTTTCATTTGAAATATCTAATGGAATAAGCTCTTGTGAACCCACACTAACGGCTGCTATCGATTCAGATGAAACCGCGTCAATAGACTCCTTTTCATCAAAAACAGCTTCATTCGATAAAGGGATTCCCTTGCCTTTCTCGCTCCTTTCATTAGCAGCAGACTGAGAAACTAAAAATACTTCGTTCGAAGTTATGAATTCAGTCTCAGGATTAGCCTCCTCTACCGCAGTATCAATGGAAACCGCATTCTCTCGTTCTTGGTTATTTGAATTTCTTTCGGTTAATACGGCATTGTTTTGACTTACTCCATTTATTTGATTTTCTTTCGTCCCATTTACCACGGCTGAAGGAGCTATGGATTGGTTTTGACTTTCGGCTGCTAAAATAGGACTTTCGGTGATTTCATTCGCTAAAGAATTAGTTCCTGTAGCCAGCTCTTGTTTATTATCAGTGTCTTCAGAAGCTATAATTGAATTTAGGGCCTCGGAATCTGTAATAACGCTAGAGACGGCTGTCGTGTTCTCCTGCGCAATGTCAATAGCTGTGTTTTCATTTGAAATTTCTAATGGAATAAGTTCTTGTGATTCTTCATTTGTTCTCGAGAGTGATTCAATTATTTTCTCAGAATCCTGTATTAATGAACCCACTTTGTTTTCAGAAACTAACTTTTGTTGTTCTACAATATTATTTAATTCAATAATATGGGCATATTCCTTTACGATGTTGATTGAGTCCCTGATCGGCTTGGATAAATTGGACATCGAAACTCTGTTTCTCAATTCTTTTTGAACATCAGAAAGATTGCTCAAATCATCGACAGCAGTAACCTGATCCTTTGCATACAATTCAGCTGAGGCATACTTATCCTCGTTCACCTCAATCTTCAATTCACTTAATTCATTTTTAAGATCATCTCCATCTGCATCAATTAATGTAATATTTAGAAGCCCCTCTTTGGCATAGATCAACTGACCTTCCAATATTTCATCTCTTTGCTGTAGCGCTATATTTTCGGTTTCAAGCGTATGTAACTTCTTATCAATTTCAACAATAGAATCATTTAGGTGATTCCATAAATCAAGATCATTCAGCCCATTCATGCGCTTAGAAAAAGTTGACTTGTCTTTATTGAGTGCTACAAGTTCCTGCGAAACTAATGCAATTTTTTTCTGAACATCGATTTGACTTGTTTCCTTTCTCGTAACGTCTGCTCTAGCAATCAATAAAGGCGATAATTCATTAGTGTAATCAATTCGATTTGACTTGAACAATGTACTTAAGGAGTCCACTTGCCCATTACTGTGAAAATAATTTGCTTTTTTATTTAGATTCGCAACCTGGAAATAGAGCTCCTTTAATTCATCAAGCTCGTTCATACTAGCGTTGTACTCCTTTTGCGTCAGTAATGTAGACACCACGATCTGTCGATCCACTAATAAATCTTGAAGTATGCGATTCAATGAGTCTGCCGCTGATTGAGATAAATCATTGTTTTTACTCAATACATAATCGATCTTCTTGTCAACCTCCTCATTATTTGCATAGAGCTCATTTACATTCTCGGTTAATTTTATTTTTTGTCTTATTCGATCTTCTAATTCTAGCTCTAACTCAAACAGCTGATCTATTCGGTTTTGAATTTCAAGATTACTTAGTGGATTTGTTTCTTCTGCAATAAGGATCTCTTTAGCAGCATCAATTGTTTTTGTATTTACTGCTAATTTTGCAAATTCAGTCAATTCAATATTCTCAATATCCACAACCATATCAGTCAGTTCTATGAGGTTTTGATCATATTCAATTACTTCACGAGATTCACTTGTTTTATAGAGTGCAGCAACCTCAAATTCGAAGCCCTCAACATGAGGAGGAATATCAATAGTATCGAAAAAAATTTTATCAGACCCACTCACAGTGGCCTCAATCATGTACGCCCCTGCCGCTGGAATAATGAAATAGAGCAAGCCCTGACTATTTGTACGATAAGGTCCAAACTTCTCCTTAGACTGTTCATTTGTAATATAAAATAGGGCCATAGTGTTTTCTTTATCAATAGCATCTTTAAAAGACAAGCTTGCAATCAATGAGGATAAAACAGGCGCATTAAATCGGGCTTCAACAACCTTAACATTTCCATAATCTTCATTACGGTCCGTAGTAAAGAAAACATTCGCACCAGGTTGATTTGGTATAAAAAGGAAATCATTAGCTGTAGAAGAATAAGGGAAATTTAAATTCTCAACCTCTTCACCAACCAAATTGTCGAGAGAAAACTTGATACGGAATAAATCATATCCCCCCATGGAATTGTGCCCCGTAGAACTAAAATACAAAAAGCCTGAAGTTTCGTCATAGAATGGGTAATCCTCATCAAAAGAAGTGTTTATACAACTTGGGAGAATAACAGGAGCCTCCCAGTCATTCGCTGAGTTTTTGGCTTGGTAATAGAGCTCTTTTCCAGAGTTGCCTTCTTTAGAGAAGCTAGAAAAGAAACGGTATTTCATTCCTCGTCTAAAGACGTATTTAGGAGAGAAATTATTCTTGCTATTTACCTTTTTATTAAATTCTTCTGTCGTATATCGCTTAAAGTTTAACGAATCGAATAAATAAGCGGAAAAATAATCTGTCGAAGTTTTAGACTCCTGACTTACAACTTGGATAGCCCTTGGACTTTTTAATAGTTTCTGAGCATTTTTACAACGCTTTATTTCAACAGAAGCTCCGAAAAACGGACTCTTCTTTGTTTTAAGATTAATATAATTAGAATACATCTCAATGGCATTATCAAATTCATAATTAAAATGATAAAGCCTTCCTTTAAAATAAAAAACCTCAATTGGACATTGCTTCTGCTCCATTAAATAGTTGAAGTACTTTTCAGAAGATTTTGGATTTTTGGTATAAAAAAGACAAACAGCATAACGGTAATTATAATCCACATTTGTAAGATCATTTGAAAGAAGCTGGCGATACCCATCAATAGCTAAGTCGAACTCCTTTTTAGAAAAATATCCTTCTACAGACTTTGAAAGCTGATTTTTAGATTGAGCACTAGTATTTTGAATTCCTGTCCATAGGAGACAAAAAACAAGAAAAAAGCGATATGTTATTCGAATATGAAACACTTTACGGTAATTATTAAACTCGCAGAGTTTACGCCTTGCGCTTAAAAAAGTTCATTTTATTTTCTTCACCCTGTATGAGCCTTTGAATGTTTTTCCAATGCGCCATCAAGACAATAAGAGAGATCACAACAGAAAACACAATCATAATTCTTGCATCCTCCATCATGAAAAAATAACTAACTATGGGAAATAAAATTGCTGCGATTATAGCACCCAAAGAAACATATTTCCAAATCAGAAACACAAGTAAAAAAGAACCCAAGCAAATAAAAGCTGTTTCGGGATTAACAGCAATAATAATACCAAGTGAACTCGCTACCCCTTTGCCCCCTCTGAAATTTGCGAAAACAGGAAATACATGCCCAATGATAGCAAAGAATGAAGCTGTCAATTGCAAAATCAAAACTTCATCCTTGATTCCAAGATACATACTTGATAAAAGCAATGGAAATGAGGCCGCAAGATAACCTTTAGCAATATCGAGAAATAAAACAACAGTACCCGATTTATTACCAAAAACACGGAAGGTATTCGTAGCACCTGCATTTTTACTACCATGTTCTCGAATATCAATACCATGAAATAACTTACCAATCCAGACAGCTGAAGGAATAGAACCTAATAAATAGCACACAAAAATTACTATTACAAATACCATTTTATCTTTTTAGCATCATTAATTGAAACATCTCTCCTTCATCTAAAATAGTAAAACCAAAGTTTTTGGACTTTCTTTTGTCTGGTTTAATTGAAACTATTGCGTCATTAACCCCTTGGTCATTTGTGAAAATATTCAAAACACCATTGCGTTTGACTCGATCATACTTCATCCAATACTCTCGTTTCATTAACTTATCATCCAAAATCATCTCAAAACCTGGGTAAGTATTTTCAGCTGTTTTTCGCATAAATAATATCTGACCTGAGATTTTCTTTAAAACAATTTGATCAGACATTGAAAATAGGGATATTTTAGAGTTTCTTGACTTCAAGCCAGACACAGAGTTTCCATCTCCATTTTTCGGCAAGTAAATTGTCTCTAATCTCAAATCAGGAATCAAAAATGTAGCATTTAAAAACGAAGGCGCTTTTTTAAGTTTATCTTCATCATATTCTTTAAACACACGCTCTCCTTTTTCTCTTCCCTCTCCAAATAACGCAAAGATGTCCGTTAAGTAATCCTGTGTTTTTCGATCAAAAGTATATTCACTCAAAGAATCAGATTGAGAAATATTTCTTCCCAATTCAGACAATACAGACTTTGGTAAGGGGATATTAAGCTTAGTGGTCAGGTCAAGTCTTATTTTCTTCTTATTCACGTCATAAGCAATACTTCCATAGGACACAACACTTACTGGGTCTAGATTGATACCTAAATCAATTTTACCAACACCTTTAATTCGACAGGACTCATCTTTTAATATGATTGAATTTTTCGCATAAATATTTGTTATTCTCTCTCGGTTATTAGATATTTCAAAGCTGCCGTTTTCATAATCATAAAAAACTTTACCCGAAGAATTAAACAAATAAGAATCTGTCGGGTTATCTATTGAAGAAAGGAAAGCAGGATAAACCTGTATGCTATCTGGATTTTCTGAATCACGCCACAAAAAGCCGATAGCCAATCTTTCTCCTTGTTTGTTTTGGGGCTCTTCAGTCACAGGTATCCGAACGTCATTAGCGATAATTGTGTCTTCAAAAAGTAACCATGACCGGTCAAAAGAACAAGAGTGATTAATCCGGGTATACCCATTACATATTACCCCACTGTTTTTAGAGGCAATATCCATCGTACCATAGTAACCAAACTTACTACTCAGCTTAAAGTTAATTTCTTCTGGGATTTTTGCAGAGGCTATCGTTTGAATTCGATCAAAAGAAATAGAGGCAACGGCTAGTTTCGTTGATAAGCTGTCCCTATCATAATACAAGTAATTCCCAAAGCCATTAAACTCATTTCTACCCAGAACCTGTAGGGTGACATCTGCGAACTGATGTAACCCAGTAATACGGTTGGCAACAATACCAGCATTAAATAAAGTATCAATAACGGCGTCCTTTAAGATATTAATCTCTTTCCTTTTGGGGTAAATATAAGCATCACCCAGCTCTAAGAAATCGACTTTGAAACAGTTTATTGTTTCATTTTTCAAATCATATTGCGCACTAATAGATTTAAATTGAAGCGAATCTTGTTTTTCGTCAAGTGAGAAAAAATTATTCTCAACGATTCCAGCACTACTCTCAAAGTTCGTTTCTGTTCCTTTGTCTTTTTCGAAATCAATCTGTTCACCATCCATCTGCCAAATGAATTTATCCATTTGACAATAAAAATTATTACTCGGGAATTTAATCCGCTTAGAGCCAGAAGAATTAAAGACTCCTAGACGGTCTTCAAAGGAAATATGAGTTTTAAGCCCCTCTGATTGGATAGCCATCGGGTTTTCTTCCTGCTTCGCAAATTTATTCCGCATGGTGAAATCAGCTGAATCTGAAAATATATCTTTTGATTTAAAAGAAAACTCAGAGGAAATAAGCAAAGCATCCATCAAATCAATACGTCCATTCCCAACCATTCCTTGCTCAGAAATGGATATAGAACCGTCCAAACTACATTCATCCTTAAACATTCCAATGTATGAATCTCTATAGGATTTAATACTTAAGATTTTCAACCTTGGCTTAAAAGACATACTAGCTAATTCACATTTGGCCTCAGGATACTCAATACCCGTTTGAATTTCATTACTATAAAAACTTGCAAGCCCCACTGTTGAGTCCGGTAAAAAAGTGAGTTTTTTAGATGTTGCAGAAGCCTGAAGAAAGTTTATCGTACCTGCACCTTGAAGACCATTATTGGATAGAACGATCTTATTCTTATAAACGGATTCCGTTTCATAAAATGGATAACCTGATTCTGGTGCTTCAGTTGAAAATCCAAATGAATAATCATTCATAATCCTAAGGGGTTCCATCAATTCAGGAAAAATACCATCAGACACAAGCTTTCCTTCTAAGCTTAGCTCCTTTTCATCAAAGTCATCTAAGCTATCTAACACAAAGGGATCTAAAACATAATAAAACCTTGTACTGTCATAGGCCCCATTTACGATGTCATTCGCGCTATAAAGCACACGTAAATTATTTTTAACATCGAGAAAAGGATATTCGCTATTATAGGCATTCCGCCCTGAGCGAATTAGGGAGTCATCTATAAATAACGTTCCTTGAAAAGCAGAAAATGAACTTACCATATCAATTCTCTTCTTGCCATCTATAGGGTCAAGAGGATCAACGCTTAAATACGCTTGGTCCGTACTATCAAATTGAACACTGAATGAATTGTAATCGAATGTTGACTCAATCGAATGCGTTAAAAACTTTCCCGATTCAAGCCAACCAGAAATTTTCATGTCTCTATTGGCACTAATTCTTACATAGGATGAATCGGGATAAAACGAAGTCTTCTGCTTTGTTGATAGACGCACAGACTCTACCTCGTTAAGAAGTATCTCTTTGCTATTTATATCTATATAGGCATAACAGGGTTGTAAAGTTCTTCGACGTGTTACCTCCTGAAATTTGCGTTCCTTATTTTTTAAATACGGGCTGTTGTCAATTTGAGCCTTTGAAGCCTTTAATACCTTTGGCCTTAAATCACACACCATACTGAGCTCGTCATAATCTTTTTGCCCTAGCGAGGAAAGTGCAAAATTCAATAACTTTTGCTCAACGATGACCTCGTTATCTGTAGACCTATACTGTATGAAACCTGCACTAGAAATATCAATCAACTGCGATTTACATTGGCTGATCGTTTTGCGCAATGCACTCGCTACCTTACCTACGGGAAGGACCATCGTCTCTTCCTCAATACTCAAATTGGCGATTTCCATTAATGGATTAACACTTCCAATTCCGGCGTATTTCTGAAAAACACCTTGATTGAAATAGTCCCAGGATTCTATGAAGGCATATTTCTGTTCTTGTGCTGTACCTACTTCATAGGTAAACATAGGGAAAGGGCTATTGAGCGTCCAGGATAATAAGGGAGCTTTAATAAAAAGCTTAAAGAAGCTATCTGAAAAGGGCAGCAGGTTTGACCCCATTTTATTCGCCGTTACTCGAAGCTCCTTTTTTTCTTCGTCCCAATAAAATAAACCTTTAGAAGTATATAGAGAATCTCCATTAGCATAATACATACTGACATCCGCATCTCTAGCAATAATTTGTTTTGGATTCATTAAAAAACGTAATGATCTAATCTCAAAAAGTGGCTTATTATCGTATAAAAGAACAACTTTCGCAAGTTTTCCAGGTTCACCAATCCCTATAAAATCAAAACCTTGTAGGCTAAATCCTCCAACATAATTCAATTGGTCCTTTAGTCCTTCAATCTTCAATCGTTTTTCGAAAGAATTAAAAATAGGGCTCGACTCACCAACTTTTAAATTGAATAAGGTCTTATCCTTCAAGCGCCCAAGTACAGGCTCTTTAAAATAAGGCGTAGTTAATGCAACTGTATCGACCTTTAATACCGACTCTTTAGTATTGATATTATAGCCACGGATCTTTGCAAACGTCTCTTCTCTTGGGAAATTGACTTTTTCCCATGTAATTAAACCACCTCTTCCATACCATCGATTTTTAGACAAGTCAAAATAACCAGAGGTTTTTTCAATGACAATACTATCCACAGGGCCAGATTGGTAAACCAAGCATTTTAAGTCGGTGTTCGTTAGTCTAATCCGATTGGTTTTTTTGGTAAACTCCCATTTTGGAGTTCCCGTATTGAAAACCCACTTATGGTTATCTCCATTGAAAAAAGAGTTTTCAGAGAACAAATTCTTTGAGAAAAAGATAAACTGAACCGTTTTCTGAACATCACCTTCTGATATGCATTCACTATAGAGATCCTGCCATTTTTCAACGAAAGATTTGGTGAATATTTTCTTCTTTTGATCGCGAGTAATATGAACAATATCAACAATTTCTTGATAGGTGAAATCACCATCAAAAAGATAATTACATTGCTTAGTCAAACGCTCAAACTCAAATGAACCAAGGCCATTCTTTAATAAAAATGGAAGAAACTCTTTCTTGAGGTATTTGTGAAAAGATTCTTGAGGGATGGTTTTGGTCAGTTCTTTGACAAATTTTTCTTTGTCATTGGAAAACTTTTGGGCATAAACAGTCATCGTAAAAAGCCAAGCCAAACAGATCAAAACAATTCTCATCAATGTTATTTTTTAAACACAAGCATGCACCAACTTTCTCGTTCCTCTTTCCCAACAAAAGTAAGGCCTAATGACTCTGCCGCTAGACGAATATCTTTTGCATCAGAATTGAAAAAACCACTTAAATATAAGAAACCATTTTGATTTAAACTTTTCACATATTGTGCCATGTGCGACAGAAGAATATTCTTATTTATATTAGCGAAAATGAAGTCAAATGATTGTGTCTGAATTAATTCCACATCACCCAATAAGAAAATGATCTTATTGCAATTGTTTTCAGAAGCGTTTTTAGCACAATTTTCTACAGACCAAGGCTCTATATCTATTGCGGTTACTTGACTCGCACCTCGCATTTCACAAAGAATAGCCAAGACACCTGTTCCAGAACCCATATCCAGAATTTTCTTTTCATTCAGGGTTGTTTCCAAAATGGCTTTACACATCAAATAAGTGGTTTGATGATGCCCCGTCCCAAAAGACATTTTAGGCTCAATAACAATGGTCCGTTTAAATTTTTCGTTCAAGGCATGAAATGGTGCGATTATCGCCAATTCATTTTCAATAAATACTGGGTCAAAATTTGATTCCCAAGCTGCATTCCAATTTTGATGAGGTATCTCATTAAATGAAACCGTTACTTCAACCGACTCTTTTAGTACCTCTACAATCCTGTCAAAGTCCTCTTTCAAATAATTATCCTTCGCTATAAAGGCAAACAATAAATTGTTTTTCTCATAAAAACCTTCAAATGAAATCTCACCTAAATGCGCCGTAAAGATCTCAGACCACGGCTCAAAAGGAGTGAGTCCTATTTCAAATTGATAATAAATCATTGACAAGCAGATATAATAGAATGAAAAGAGTTCGCATCCAATGAAGCTCCCCCAATCAATCCTCCATCAATATTCTTACACATAAATAATTCATACGCATTTTTAGGAGAACAGCTCCCGCCGTATAGAATACTCGTGTTCTCTGAGGTTTCCGCACCAAATAAAACGTTTATTTCTTCTCTAATCAAGTCATGCATTTCGGCTGCCTGCTTGGGTGAGGCCGTTTTCCCAGTACCAATGGCCCAAATCGGCTCATAAGCAATAGAAATAGATTTCATTTCTTCAGTAGAAAAGGTTTTTAGTAGATTTACCTGACTGCGTATTTTATTTATAAACTGCCCGTGTTCTCTTTCTTCTAAAGATTCGCCACAACAATAAATCACCTGCAGCTCATTTTCTAAGGCCGCACGTATCTTCAATAATAAAACTTCGTCATCTTCCATAAACAAAGTACGTCGCTCACTATGGCCTACTAAAACAAACTCACAACCAATAGACTTAAGTTGTCCCGCACTAATTTCACCCGTGAAGGCTCCTTCATTTGCATGGTGGAAATTCTGGGCACCAATGCCCACGTTGCCGTTATTTAATCTCACAAAATCTGCCAAGTAAATACTCGGTGGAAAAACAAGCGCTAAAGGACCATTATCCGAGGTCTTATTGGATATGATATTTGAAAATAATTGCTTTGACTCATCACGGTCTAAATTCATTTTCCAATTCCCAGCTACGATCTTTTTTCGCATTAATTCTCTTTTTTGATTTGATCAAGCAATCCACTTGACGTAAATGGATTTTCCGCACCATTTTCTGCTGATCCTGAGTAAAGGGCCTTGTGTTCTCCTCCTTGTAAATAAAAAACCCCCGGGACTTCCATGCCCTTCTGATGAGATTCAAAAACCGTCCAAAATGCGGTAGGTTCTATTGAAACGTAATCGAATTCGGCGCCAATTTGTTTAAAGAAAGATTCAATTTCAAGAGGTGAACCATCAATTGGCCATGATTCATCCATGAAAATTATTTTCAATTCAGGAATCAACCCAGGGAATTTTTGTTTCAATACCACAAGCTTTTTTGCCGTTTCCATACAATGAGGACAGGTTGGCGCAAAAAAGCACACCAACTTATTACCCTCAGTTACATTAGGAAAATATTTAGAATAAATTGATTGCTTTAATGCAACCTGTGAACTTGAAAAATTACTTGAACCTTGAGGTAATAGAACAAACATGAGTAAACCAAGGATTAAGCCGGTATACATAACAGGATGTATATTTCTTCTGTCCTCTATTTCAGACTTTAAAACGGTTAAGCATAAGACTAAAAGCCCAATGGAAAGTATGTTTTTAATAAGTGCCTGTAATGGTGTCATTGGAATCAACTCTCCAAAGCATCCGCAATTGCTCGCATCTCCTCCAAGAACCTGAACAAAAAGATGAATAGAGAAGGCACTCAGTAAAACAATGGTCGCAGGAATCACCAATTTCTTGAGATAGAATGGGAGTAAAATTAAAATCCCCAAGGTGAATTCAAAACCAATCAACAAGCGAGAAACGATCTTCGACAAATCTCCATCTATTCCAATTGTCCCAAGATACTTGGCTTCAAACGAAGAAATCCCGATTAAAGGCGATGGGTATAACTTGGCGACTGCGGAAAGAATAAAAAGAATAGAAACGATGATTCGTATTCCCCAAGCGAGATGTTTATTATTTATTTTTTTCATTTTTTTTTATTTTAAAAATAATTGAAATAACTCGAGTGAAGTCATTCTTAACAGAACTTTAACCTTCCTCATTCAGATGAATTAAAGCAAAAACAGAATAGTTTAGCATGTCAAAATAATTCCCCTCGACACCCTCACTTACTTTAGTCTGCCCTTTGTTGTCTTCAATGTTTTTGATTCGTAAAACTTTCGCCAAAATCAAATCAGTGAGAGAACTAATACGCATGTCTCTCCAAGCTTCTCCATAATCATGGTTCTTGCTTTCCATTAGCTGAAATGCTTCTTTTCTAACGCCATCATACCATTCTGTAGCCAAATCTGCTGAAAGCTCATCTTCCTGCATATCAAACTTATACCTTGCCTGAATAATAGCCATGACACAATAGTTAACAACAGAAGAGAACGCATCTTCAAAGCTCTCTCCTACTCTATTTTCGCCCGTGTCTTGAATCGTTCTGATCCTGTTCGCTTTGATGAAAATCTGATCCGTAAGAGAGCTTGGTCTAAGTATCCTCCATGAGGTTCCGTAATCAAATGTCTTCTTTATAAATATTTCTCTACAAACATTCATTACTTTTGTGTACTGCTGCGTTGTTTTTTCCATTCTATTATGTATACAGATATAATTAATCCGCTTCCTAAATCTATAAATATCAAAGGGACTTTGTTCCAATTTGATACACCAAAGATAATGGGAATTATCAATCTAAGTCCAGATTCTTTCTATGAAAATGATGCTAAAATAAGAGCGTCCGATCTATTAAAAAAGGTAGCCGACTTCATTAATAATGGAGCAGATATAATTGATATAGGAGGAAGTTCTACGAAGCCTAACTCAGTTCTGCCTTCAGCTAAAGAAGAGCTAAAAAGAATCCTTCCTGCATTAAAATCGATTAGAAAGAGCTTCCCGGAAGTTCTTATTTCGATAGATACCGTAAGAAACGAAGTTGCTCAACAAACAATTAAATATGGTGCGGATATCGTAAATGATGTTAGCGGGGGGTTCAATGACAACAATCTCTTAGATACTGTTGCTAAAAATGGATGTCCCTATATTTTAACGCACAATATAGATTCAAGTATCAATAATGGCGTTATGGACAAATCAAAAAACACCATAAAAGAAGTGATTCGTTTTTTTTCTCAGAAAATTTCCGAGCTAAATAAAATGGGAATCAATGATATCATTATAGATCCTGGTTTCGGTTTTTCAAAAAACATCAGTCAAAATTATGATATTGTAAAATATTTCGAACTCCTACAAATACTAGAAACACCCATCCTTATTGGGGTGTCTAGGAAATCTATGGTCTACAAAACACTAGACCAGGGGGCTCAGGAAGCCTTAAACGGCTCCTCGATCTTACATGCATTTCTAATCTCGAAAAATACTTCTGTTTTCCGAGTTCACGATGTAAAAGAAATGAACGAGGTAAAAAAGCTCTGGGAGGTTTCATTTTCTTGATAGCAGGGAAGGATAATTGAAACTTTTTTACTTACATTCGTATAATTATTACGAAAAAATTCAACTCTTATGAGGTTCTTTGCCTTCCTAATATTTATCTCTTCTAGCGTACTATCATTTAGTCAGGTTCCGACTGCTAATTTCGCAATGTCTGACAAT
>TARA_B110000459_G_scaffold174149_1_pt1 | contig 14622 bp, 11 predicted proteins | sample TARA_B110000459 | Tara Oceans TARA_B110000459 (sample SAMEA4398296) | marine metagenome | biome: Polar Biome; feature: [SRF] surface water layer (ENVO:00010504); material: water (ENVO:00002006), including particulate matter (ENVO:01000060) such as... | depth 5 m | reverse complement strand
TCGTTAAATTGAAGATGGGCAGCTAAAAGCCTACTCTGAGTTGTGCTTTTTAAGCTAAATTGTTTTATTGAGTGTTATTTCAGTCGGAAATTATTTTCAATAACTTCTTTCATCAACTTCTCTTCTCCGCTTTTCTATCTGGCACAAAACAACTCCAACAATGACTAAAGCAGTGACCACAATTAAAATGGCATCCCATGGAACTGAACTTTCTTCAGAACGCCCATCCAAGTAATCCAATGGCGCTAATTCTCTATAGATTTTAAAAATTGGAATGTAAACCCCTTCAACTGGGGCTTTGTTGATAACATGAATCTTGATTTCTTCTATGCGGTCAATTGAATTTTCAGGAGTCGTTTATACGAATGAAGCTATTAATAGGGACGTCAAAAGGATACTGTTCATAATGGATCAATTTCTCTTCTGTACAGATTATTGTTTCAAATGTTCAAGTCTAAGCCTTGCCATTAATATATTCCAATTGATCTTTAGCGCCAATAACGCCCCCTGCCAGCGCTTTGGAGTACCAGGCTGCAGCCTCAATTTTGTCCACTTCTTTTCCGTCTCCGTAATGATAAGCCTGCCCTAAGTAAAAGCAAGCTATTGCCACTCCTTGTTCAGCACTTTTAAGAAACCATTCGCATCCTAGATCTTGATCAAATTTCGCACCTTGACTTTTAAAATGACAAAGACCAACACGGTATTCAGCTTCTTTATGGCCTTGATCTGCACTTTTTTGAAACCATCCATAAGCCGTTTTTTTATGTGCGCTAGTCGGGTAACCAATTGTATAAAACTGACCCAGCGCGTATTGGTTATCAGCGTCCTCAAGATTTTCGTTCTCGATGAATTGCTTTAAATCTCTAACCACGTCATAAACCTTCCACTCATTAAAACGGTCGTCTACAATACTCTGAACGGCATCGAAATTGAATGGATTATCTTCGAATTCGTAAATTTCACCGTGTTCCCGTCCTTGGTCAATCGCGCGGCAATAATCACCTGAATACTCAGCACATTTCTTTCCGAAGTCCGTGTTGTCGTTGTAATAATCTTCCGCAAATCTATTTCCAGTTTCGGTGAGGTCATCACTTCCAAGTACGCCGTCGCAAAAGTCCATAACGAAATCCCTTCCCGATAGTTGACCAGTGCGCACTTGCTTCAATTCTTCTGAATTGCGTTGGGTGTGTTCTTCTGAAATTAAATTGTTAATTGCGCACCATTTAAAGAACATACCAATATGGGTTGCTCCAAGTTCTATAGGTTCGCCCTTAGGGAATTTAGCACCGTCAAAGTGCCAAGATACATCGTCGTATTTAGCCATTTTGGTAAGTTAGAGTTTAACGCGCGATTATTTAATAATCTTACGCGAAATTGTCCCATATTTGCTTTTAGCGGAAACAATATAGGTGCCTTTTGAAAAGCCAGATACATCTATTTTTCGTTGACCATTCTCGAATTTCTCAGAAAAAACGAGCTGACCAAATGAATTATGAATTTCAACCCAAGAATCATTTTTGATTTTTAAATTCAACTCATCCGTGACGTTAGTTGGGTAAATTTGAAACCGATCATCTTCAATTTTGACTAATTCAGCAACGTCAATCTCTTCAACTCTAATATCATCAATAAAATAAAGTGCCCCGTAAGTTCCTGGTGCCCCAGAACCGGATGGGTTTACCATTGTATTTGTTGAATTGTCATCGTTAAAATTACCGATAGTGATGTAAGAATAAGCTTCTTGGGCTATGATTGTGTCTGATACTAAGACCCAATTTGTAGCATCATCAATAAATGCACTTGATTCGACCTGAGGCGCATAAATCAATGGAGTATCCGTACCGGAAGATATTTGGTTTACAGAAAGGTGCGCACCTATTTTGTCAATGGCCAATTCCATGAAATCCGCCAAGGAAACATAAAATTCAACGATATAAGTATTGCCAACTACCATCGGACTTGTTAACGCGTTTTGCACGTAGTGCCGTTGGTTGAGTCCAGATATTGTATACGACCAAAGACCAACCATTACATCGCCAGTACGCGGTGTTTGGTTGCCTTTTAAACCCAATGGACCAATGTATTGGCTTAAGGGTTGAAAGTTGTAACAAGTGTCTTCAATTGTTGTAAAAAACACTTGAGGTGCAGCGGCAGTTGGACTAATCCAGTCAATCATTATTTGATTAAAGTCTCCAGGTGATTGGATTCCACAAAAGGAATTTGAATAATTTTCAAAGCTTGGATTCGTTACTGTATTTTGAGAGTTAGACACATTAATTGTGAAAATAAATAATATGATAGCTAGTAATTTGTTCATAGGTTTTAAAGTTTGATGATGTAACGCTAAAAATACTATAATCAGTGTATCTGAAATTTACGGTGTCATCTTTTGGACCTATTGCGATAATTTTACATCGCCTTAAGTTAGGTAAGAACAAACAACTATTATTAGAAAGTTGAAAAACGAATGTAGAGGAAGGGGTTTAAGCAAGAAACTATTGGTCTGGCTAGCTGATACAACGAGCCAATTTGGCTAGGTCTCTTTTATTAGAGTACGATATTAGCAATTTAATAGGTCCATAATATTGCTACTCTTCACTTCAAAATAGTTATAGTAAAAAGTACAATAATTATTTTATTTTTTTTAACTTTCAACTTAAATACTCTAACTTATGGTAACATCAAGGTTTCCGGCACTTTTAATGGTCGTTCTTTTAACGTTCTATGGCTTCGGTCAGAACGTTGTGGTAGATGGTGTTGCACTTGCTAACGCTGGAGGTGGCCCAGGGAATTGCACGGCAAATGGCTATAAACTTAAGGGCACTGCAGTTGGGATTGGCAGTTGTGCATCTCTGACTCAAAGTACATTTGACGCCGGAGCGATGTGGATTTGCGATCCTATTAATTTAAACGAATCTTTCAAAGTCTATTTCGAAGCTAATTTTGACGCCTTCAATTCAGGCGATGGTATTGCGTTTGTGCTTCAAACCGAAGGTATTCCAAATGTTTTAGGTGCCGAAGGAGGCGGGATTGGCTATTCTTATGGAAATTTAACGGGATGTTTACCTGCTGGTGATTGTGTTGTCGATCCATCTGTGATTGTAGAATTTGATATTTGGGACAACTCAGCTGATTTTTGGAATGTCGCAATTCCAGTCTTGGGAACCATAAATGACGTTTCATGTGATCATGCCACAATTCTTGTCGATGCAAACCAAACACTAGGAGGAACCCTTGCCGGACCCGATTGTTTACTTCCAGGTAACGCGGCTGTAACAGACGGATTGCCGCATGATATTTGTATCATTTGGGATGTCATCAATCTAGAGTACTCGGTTTATTTTGATAGTGTGTTAGTTACAGCATACAACGGAGATATTAGGACTAATTTTGTTGACCCTACCAATGTTTCTTGGGGGTTCACTGCAGGATCCGGTGGAGCGAATCAGAATCAGCGGGTTTGCAATGTAGATATGGTGACGAACCCAGTCAATCCAACATGTGTGTGTCTTTTTCCAATTGCGAGTTACACACCGGTACCCGTTGAAATTTGTTCGGTAGAAGCAACTTCAATTGCGCTTTCTAGCACTATTGTAGGAACTTCCTTTGAATGGAGTGCGGCCAATAACGCCAATGTGACCGGAGAATCTACTGTTCCTCAATCCGGAGCATTTATTAGTGATGTTTTGACGAACTTATCGGCAACGGATCAAATCATCAATTATACTGTAACGCCAAATTCTGCTGGATGCATAGGAACGGATTTAATAATTCCCGTTACAGTTCATCCGACACCTTTGGTTCTTGGTACCTTAACAACTTGTGTTGGATCGACTACAACGTTAACAGGTTCGGGAACGGCAAACGCTATCAATCCATGGGTTTCTAATGATCCGACAATTGCCACAGTGGATAATAGTGGTTTGGTAACGGGACTGTTGGTTGGATCATCAGACATCACTTATCTGGATAATAATAATTGTCAAGTTACAGTAACTGTTATTGTGAATGCGGCTGAAGACGCGTCTTTTACAACTATTGATTTCTGTGAAGGTTCTGCTTCACCTGTAGCCACTATTACTGGAAGCCTTGGTGGAACATTTGCTTACAATCCTAATCCAGCCGACGGCTCTAATGTGAACCCTTCGACAGGCTCGATCACAGGTGGAGTTGGAGGAACAACCTATTCAATAGAGTATACAACGTCAGGGAGTTGTCCCGCATCGTCGGTAGAAACTATAACAGTAATTGCTACTCCGCAAATAGATGCTGGCCCAGATCAAGCTGTTTGTGATGGTGATCAAATAGTTCTTTCTGGATCTGGTGCAACTGTTTACAATTGGGACAATGGCGCAGTTGATGGAGTTGTATTTACCCCAGTTTTAGGCACTACAACATATACACTTACAGTAAATGCTGCAAATGGCTGTGTTGTTACAGATCAATTGAATGTGGTCGTAAACCCGCTGCCTACTGTATCGGCTGGGAATGACTTTACCATTTGCGACGGAGTACCTGCTGTTTTAAATGGATCGGGTGCTTTAAGTTATGTTTGGACTCCAGGAGCTGTTATTGATGGGCAACCGTTTTCTCTATCGAGTACTTCAAATTACACTGTGACGGGGACTGATTTAAATGGATGTTTAAACACGGATGATATTACGATAACGGTAGAGCCTTCACCAATTGTTTCGTTCACTGCAGATGTTATTATGGGATGTGCTCCTTTGACCGTTACATTTACAAATACGACGGCGGGTACGTTGTCAGATTGTCTTTGGTCATTAAGCAATGGTACGGTTTTAAGTGGATGCGATTCAGTAACAACGACCTTTCAAGATGGCGGATTGTACGACGTGACCTTAACAACAGCATCAATCAACGGTTGTGTAACTTCAGAAACGTATATTGACTACATTAATGTTGACGATGGCCCAACGGCAGCATTTATGCCAACGCCTTCCTCTGTGTCTGTATTCAATCCGGAAGTGTTATTGATTAATAACTCAACAGGAGCTGTGAATTACGTTTGGGACTTTGGGGACAGCGCAGGAACATCAATAGCAGTGAACCCATCGTATACTTATGATGCGGTATCTGCAACTTATCAAGTGCAATTGATTGCGTATTCGGTCTTAGGGTGCACAGATACTGCCTGGTTCTCTTTTGTTGTAAATGAGGAGTTGTTGTTCTACTTGCCCAATACCTTTACTCCAGATGGAGACGAATTCAATCAAATGTTTAAGGCAATTTTCACGAGAGGTTATGATCCTTTTGACTTCAATTTTTATATCTACAACAGGTGGGGTCAATTGATTTGGGAGTCACACAATGCTGAACAAGGCTGGGACGGAGTTTCCAATGTTTCTAAAAAGCCCGTTCAAGATGGAAGTTATGTTTGGAAAATTGACTTCAAGACCTTAACATCGGATGAAAGGGTGGAAGTAATTGGACACGTTAATGTTCTTAGGTAGCATGGATTTGTTACATTAAAAGAAACGGTTTAACTGATGCAATTGATTAATTATTGACTATTTACATCTAATAATTCAACACTTCTACTTTCCCTCTTGAACCGGGCTAATAGAATGAAATGCTTCTAAAAAAGCCTCGACTGGTTGAGCACCGCTAATTCCGAACTCATCATTAATCACGAAAAATGGAACACCTGAAACACCACGCTGATGATAATGGGCAATCTCGTTTATTACAGCTTTTTCAATTTCCTTATCGTTGATAATTGAATCTACCTTTTCTTGATTCCAGCCAAATTCTTTAGCGATTGCATATAAAACTTCAGGCTTATTTAAATGTTGAGTCTCCTCAAAATAAGCTGCCAAGAAACGTTCTTTCATTTCGATTCCGAATCCCTCTTCGCATGCAATATTCAACAACTGATGCATTTTCATTGTGTTAACTGCGAGCCAATTGTCACCAAAATCAAATTCAATTCCAACCGTTTTCCCAGTCTCGGTCAATCGGTCTGTCATGTCTTGAACACGATCAATGCTACCAAATTTGTTGGTCAAATAGGTGTCTCGATCCATTCCTTCTTCCCGCATTGTAGGATCTAATTGGTAAGGGTGCCACTTAACTTCGACAGGAATGCCTTTCCACTGTTTGACTGCTTCTTCTAAGCGTCGTTTTCCAACATAGCACCAAGGACAGGCTACATCAGAAATAACATCAACTTGGATTGTACCTTTATTCATACCTTGTTTTTTTGTTAGACGGAAAAAGGGGCGCAATTCGTACACGATGAACCAAAACTTATTATAGCGTAGAATAATACTAGTACTCTCGAAGTCAGCGTTTTACATATAAAAATATGCATATTTTATTTATAACTATAGCTATGAATTTAAATAAATTCTGCTTTTTTTGACAAATTAGAGTCTGTTTCTCAGAATTATAACTGAAATACAATCATTTAATCCTCGCCCTTATAGTAATTTTCAGCGTTGCGATGCTCAAGAAGCATTGTTCTCCAAATAGATAATTTTACTTGTTCGCGCAATGATAGACGGTCCCATTTTTTTAGTCCAAATCTTTCGATTCTAGATTTGCTTGTGCGCATTGAGTTGGGTTTTAAATTAGACATAAAGGCAATCCATTTCAAGAGCGATGCTCGTTCAGATATTGAATTAGCGCGTCATTTTTCATTTCAAATTTGCTATTTCTCATGGTTTAGTCGCTTGTTAACCATGATCCACCAACAGCCATGACATTCTTTAAATCCAAATATTCTTGATAATTGTCTTTATTAATTCCTCCAGTTGGGCAAAAGGAAACGTCTTTGAAAATGTTGCCGTAAACTTTTAGGGCTTTTGCTCCACCGAATAAATCAGCAGGGAAGAATTTAAATACACGCCATCCCATGTCAATTCCTCTGATGATTTCACTTGGTGTTGAAACGCCAGGGAGAAAAGGAATTCCGCTAAAATCAAATTGTTGAATCATCGATGAGGTGAGTCCAGGGCTTACCATAAAGTCAACCTTTAATTTTACGCATTTGAGAATATCATTTGGAGAAATGATTGTCCCAACTCCAACTTTAAAAGCGGGACCGTATTTTTCTTTAAAAAGTGCAATTGCTTCCCATGCGATTTCTGTTCGCAGTGTAATCTCTACACAATTGATTCCTTGTGAGCTTAACTTTTCATAAACCACATCTACCTCATCCAAACTCTCAATTGTAACAACTGGAATCAGTGGGTTTGCTTTTAAAAGCGCCTCTATATTGTTCTGTAACATAATGTCTTAAATTATACCTGCTCCTTCCTCACTTGATGAAATAAGGGCACGAAGATTTCTAAATAATTGTCTTCCATGTGACAAGTCGTTGTACTCAACATGCCGCGCTGGGCGTGCTTCTAGATTTTCTTCCAAGCAATTCAAAGTTCCTTTTTCGGCGTCTAAAATCAATCGATCTCCAGTCCGAATTAAACCAATTACCCCGCCCTGAGCCGCTTCGGGATTTAAATGAATTGCTGCGGGAACTTTTCCAGAAGCACCAGACATTCTTCCGTCTGTAACCAACGCAACCTTGTATCCTTTCTTTTGTAGAATTGTCAAAGAAGGAGTGAGTTTATGCAATTCAGGCATACCTTTTTGTTTCGGACCTTGAAAGGGAATGACAGCGATAAAATCGCGATCTAAGTCACCTGCTTGAAATGCTGTTATTAAATCGTCTTGATCGTCGAAAACAATTGCTTCAGCTTCAACAATTCTATGTTCTTCAGCAACAGAAGAGGTTTTGATAACTGAAACACCAAGATTTCCTTTCAAAACTCTCAAACCACCTGTCTTCTGAAATGGATCTTGAGCGGATCGAATAATCGATTCGTTCAAAGATGCTGTTGGACCTTCTTCATAGTGGATTGTGCCGTCTTTCAATTTTGGTTCAAGCGTGTATTTGTACAATCCATTTCCAACAATTGTATTTACGTCTTCGTGAAGAAGATTTCCATCCAGTAATGTTTTGATCACAAAGGCCATTCCACCCGAAGCATGGAAGTGATTAATATCCGCTGCTCCATTGGGATAAACACGTGCAATAGAGGGTATGGCTTCTGAAAGATCAGAAAAATCATCCCAGTTGATAATAATTCCAGAGGCCTTTGCCATTGCTACTATGTGCAGGGTGTGATTTGTTGAACCACCTGTAGCCAATAATCCAATGATGCCGTTTACTATACATTTTTCATCTACAATTTGACCAATCGTACTAGCATAATCTTTATTTCTAATGTTCTGAATGAGAATACGAACCGCCTCTTTATTCATAGCTCTTCGCATGTCCGTATCAGGATTAACAAAACTAGAACCCGGCAATTGCAGTCCCATGATTTCCATCAACATTTGATTGCTGTTCGCAGTTCCGTAGAACGTGCAAGTTCCCGGAGAGTGGTAAGAGTCAGACTCACCTTTTAGCAATTCTTTTCTTCCAATTTTTCCTTCCGCAAATTCCTGACGAATTCTTGCTTTTTCCTCGTTTGAAATACCTGTAGGCATCGGTCCTGCCGGAACGAACAGTGAGTGCAAATGACCAAAGCTCAAGTTTCCAATCAGCAATCCAGGGACAATTTTGTCGCAAATCCCCATATTCATAACTCCGTCAAACATATCGTGAGAAAGGGCTATAGCAGAGGATAGTGCGATAACATCGCGGCTTAAAAGTGAAAGGTCCATTCCTGGTTGTCCCTGTGTAACACCATCACACATGGCCGGAGTTCCGCCTGCAACTTGAACGGTTGCGTTAAAATCGTTGGCGTATTTACGTATTTCATTTGGATACGTCTCGTAAGGCTTGTGTGCCGAAAGCATATCGTTATATGCTGTAACAATTCCAATATTCGGCTCGATTCCTTCTGCAATGGTTGATTTATCGGAGGGGGCGCAACCTGCAAATGCATGGGCCAGATTTCCACAACTCAAGTGGTTTCTGCCGCGAACTTTGTCAAAATTAATACGTGTATTTTCCAAATAAGAATCTCTAGAAGCCTTACTTCTTTCAATAATTCTATCTGTAACTTCTTTTATTTTCGAATGTATCATTTTGCTAGAAAATAGATTTTAATGTCGTTTCTCTTTTTGAGAACAACGTGAATGGGTAACGAAAGGTCATTGCTTTTAAGAACCTTTAATTTTTCATCCCCTGAAATGATCAGGTATATTGATGATGCATTTGTAATCATGTCAAGACTACACGTTATTCTCTGCTCAGGATGATTAGGAGCTTTGGTGCTAAAAACGCTCTTTTCATTGCTGGACAGTACCTTGTCGGATTGAAGATCATTCGGGAAAATAGAAGCCGTGTGTCCGTCAGGTCCCATCCCTAGAATCACAACGTCCGTTCTTTCAATGAAATCCTGGTACTTTGTTTTTAGAAGTTCAATATTATTGACCTCGTCTTCGATATCGTGAACCATTCCTTCAATTTCGTAGCGTTCACTTGGCAACTTTGTAAAACAAGATTTGATTAACCGCTCGTTGCTAAACTCAATATTGGGAGCCACAAAGCGTTCATCTACTAAGCCGATTTTAAGATCCTTAAGAAATGCACATTTTTGATCCAGAGCCTTATAAATCGGGCCTGGCGTACTTCCGCCCGAAAGAAGTAAGTTCGCTGTTCCATATGATTGTATAGATTGCTCTAAATCTGAAATTAGAGAACCAACAACGGCATCAATTAGCTTACCTTCTTTTTGGAATACGTTTATGTTCATTTTTATTTTGTTTGCCATTTTGTGTTTTCATCAAGAATTTCGTCTCCAGGTCCCCAAGTCCCAGATTCATACAATGAAAGCGGAGTTTCTTTTTTCATATACTTCGTTATTGATTCAATCCATATCCATGCAGCTTCTAATTCATCATGACGCATAAACAAGGTCTGATTGCCACGAATTACATCAATTATCAAGCGTTCGTATGCACCAGGCATGCGGTCTTGAAATGAATCTATAAAATCCAGTTTGAGCGCGATCGGTTTGAAACGATATCCACCTGGTCCTGGAATTTTACTTAATTGAACCAATTCAATGCGCTCTTCAGGTTGCAAGCGAATAATTAACTTGTTTTGAAGAGGGTGTTTTGATTCTGGAAAAATATTATGCGGAAGCTCCTTGAAGTTAATTACAATATCCGAATAGCGTTTTTTCATGCGCTTTCCCGTTCTTAAATAAATCGGAGTGTTTTTCCACCGCCAATTATCAATATGTGCTTTTATAGCAACAAAAGTTTCCGTTTCAGAATTGTACTGTTTAATATCTTCAAGATACGAATTTAATTTCTGTCCACCATTTGCACCTCTCGTATATTGACCGCGAACCACATTCTTTTTAATCGATTCTTTGTCAAAAAGACGAAGCGATTGAAGGACCTTTACTTTCTCATTTCGAATAGCATTTGGATTTAAACTTGACGGCGGCTCCATTGCTATAAGGCAAAGTAGTTGCAGTAAATGGTTTTGCATCATGTCAAGCAGGGCACCAGTATTATCGTAATATCCTGCACGCTTTTCCACGCCTAAACTTTCTGCTACCGTAATTTGTATGTCTTTAATATTTTCTGCATTCCAGGCGCGTTCAAACAAATGATTTGCAAAACGCAAGACCATTAAGTTTTGAACCGTCTCTTTGCCAAGGTAATGATCTATTCTAAATATTTGTTCCTCTTTAAAAGCGGCCGAAATAATATCATTTATCGCTCTGCTTGATTTTAAATCATGTCCCAATGGTTTTTCCAAAACAACTTTGCTTTTTGCATTAATTAGCTTTGAATCCTTAAGTGTATTGCAGATTTCAGAGAACGCTCCTGAAGGAACCGAGAAATAATAAACGTTCTGATATTCTTCTGTTTTATCAAGGTCTGCTTTTAGTTCGCTGTATGATTTGGTGTCATTCTTTCCAATCGTCATAAGCCCGACACGTTTCAAGAAATCATCGATTACTTTATCATTGTCCTTATCTTTTAAATCGAGTTGAATGAATTCCTTAAGCATTTTTTTAAATGCTTTTTCGTCGCTCAGAGACCTTGAAATACATCTAATTGTAAAGTCTACCTTGATCTGTTTGTCTGCAAATCGGTGGAATAGAGCCGGGATGATTTTGCGTTTAGAGAGATCGCCGTCACCACCAAATATTACTAGATTAAATGGTGTTATTTCGTTTGGAATAGATTGTCGGAAACTCATATTCTGTGTTGAATGATTTAAATCAAATTTAAGTACTTTTTGTAAATAGTACCATAAGAAAATCTTTTTTTATTATATTTGACTAAATTCAACATTTTACAAATTCATGATTTTAGTTGTCGAAAGTGGATCTACAAAGGCCGATTGGATGTTAGTAAACGATGGTAAAGAAGCTGTGTATAGCACAAAGGGCTTTAATCCATTCTATCATTCACGAGAGGATATTTTAATCGAATTAAACGATCATCTTGAATTAGATCTGATCAAATCAGAGATTAGGAAAATTTATTTTTATGGTGCTGGTTGTTCCTCGCTGGAGATGAATAACATTATAGAAGGTGCACTTAAAGCGTTTTTTACAAGGGCAGAAGTATACGTTAATCATGATTTGGCCGCATCAGCATATGCTTGCTATGAGGGTAAGCCATTAATTGCAGGAATCCTTGGGACAGGTTCGAACTCTTGCTATTTTGATGGCGAAAATGTAAGTGAGGTTGTTCCTGCATTGAGCTATATACTTGGTGATGAAGGAGGTGGTTGTCATTTCGGGAAAAGAATTCTTGCCGATTTTTTATACCACAAACTTCCCGAGCCCATGGCTAAGGAATTGACGCAAATGGGAATGTCAAAAGCGGTAATTAACGAAAGTGTATACATGAAACCAAATGCGAATGTTTTTATTTCATCTGTTATGCCAGTTCTTATTCGTCATAAACAATTGAGTTATGCTCAAGCGTTAATTGAAAAGAATTTCCAAGAATTTATCGACATACATGTTAAGTGTTACGATGATTACAAGAAGATTAAAGTTAACTTCGTTGGGTCAATTGCAAGTTTGTTACAGGATGAACTTAAGGCTGTTTGCGCCAAGAATGAGATCCAAATTGGTGTAATTATTCGCAGACCATTGGACAGGCTTGTGAAATACCATTTGAAGCAACAAAGTTTTGTCTCAAGCACACTTAATACTGAAAATAAAAGACAATTGAACTAATTTTTATTCTTGCATCTGCTCGTTTATACGGCGGTGACTTTTACATACAATTCATTCTAATTATTGACTATGCCGAAAATAAATTTTATAGCTGTACTTCTAATTGTATTTAGTTTTACAGCCTTTGCTCAAGTGAAATCCGATCCAGTGATTGAAGATCGAATTACAGAAATTATTTCGTCAATGTCCGTAAAAGAGAAAGTAGGGCAGACTTGTCAAATTACATTGGACGCTTTATTTGTAAGAGATAAAGATGGAAAGGTTGAAGCTCCAGGACAAATTGATCCGGTTAAGCTCAAGGAAGCAATTAACGAATATGGAATTGGTTCAATTCTAAATGTCAGCTGGCATACGTTTGATTTAGAGATGTGGGACAATGTTATCAGCCAAGTTCATGCGCCTTTTAAAAATGGAGAAGTTAAAGCTCCTATTATTTATGGAATTGATGCTATTCATGGCGTAAACTATACAGTTGGAGGAACCTTGTTTCCTCAAGAAATTGGATTGGCTGCAACTTGGAATCCTTCAATAGCAATGCGATTCGGTGAAGTAACGGCCTACGAAACTAGAGCTTCTGGAATTCATTGGAACTTCTCTCCTGTGCTCGATCTAGGAAGGCAGCCGTTGTGGTCACGAAACTTTGAGACGTTAGGAGAAGATCCATTCTTAGTTTCAGAAATGGGAAAAGCGATTATTTGTGGATACCAAGGAAAAGGAGGAATCGGCTCAAAACATGTAATTGCATGTATGAAGCATTTTGTCGGATACAGTAATCCAACTAGTGGCCGTGATCGAACGCCTGCATGGATTCCAGAGAAATACATGAAAGAATTGTATTTACCATCTTTTAAAGCAGCTGTCGATGAAGGAGCATTGACTGTGATGATTAATAGTGGCGCGGTCAACGGAATTCCAGGACATATAAACTATAATTTAATTACAAAAACACTCAAGGAAGATTGGGGATTCCAAGGATTTGCGGTTTCTGATTGGGAAGACTTTATCTTTCTGAACAATGTGCATCAAACTGCGGAAGATAATTATCAAGCAATTATTAGTGCTATTAATGCTGGCGTTGATATGAGCATGGTTCCATACAATCCGCATTACAAAGAGTATTGTAGCCTTTTGATAAAGGCTGTTGAAAATGGAGATGTCACAAACGAAAGACTTGACGATGCGGTTCGACGTATTCTTCGCGTAAAAATGATGGGAGGTCTTTTTGATAAAAAAATGAATCAGTTGAAGAAATATCCTGATTTTGGAAGTGATAAATTCAAAGCAATTGCACTAGAATCCGCTTTAGAGTCAATTACGCTATTGAAAAATGAAGGGGGTGTACTTCCACTTTCATCTTCTTCTAAGGTGTTGATTGCTGGACCAACTTCTGATAATCTAATTTTCTTAAACGGTGCATGGACTCATACTTGGCAGGGCGCAAATACTAATTTTAACACGGTTGGAGCCAAAACGATACGAGAAGCATTCACTGAGAAGTTGGGCGCTGAAAATTGTTCGTTTGCTCAAGGCGCGGAGTTGTATCTCGATAAAGACTTCGAAGCAACGCGACTGGTCGAAATGGAAGATTTCAGCACGAAAGCTGGTAAAAGTGATGTCATTGTCCTTTGTCTAGGAGAATATCCGAGTACTGAAAAGCCCGGAGATATTAGATCGTTAAATCTAGATCCACAACAATTGGAACTTGCCAAAGCTGCATATGCAACGGGGAAACCAGTGGTGTTAATTATGGTAGAAGGAAGACCAAGAGTTATTCGCGATATCGTTGATGGTGCGGACGGAATTGTTCAAGCCTATTTGCCAGGCGATTACGGAGCAGATGCACTAGTAAAGCTACTATTTGGCGAAGAAAACTTTAGTGGTAATTTACCATATACGTATCCAAAATACGACGGTGTGATAGAATTTTATGATCACCCAAGAAGCGTTGCACGTTCTAAATCAAATCATTTTAAAGCTTACAACCCACAATGGGACTTTGGTTTTGGATTGGGTTATAGTACCGTTGAATATTCAAACTTGCGTTTAAGTTCAGAATCGATTTCAGGATCTGATTCACTAATTATCGAAGTGGATGTAACAAATACAGGAAAGATGGACACAAAGGAGATTGTTCAATTGTACGTCTCTGACCTTTTCGCTTCAGTTATTCCAACAGGGAAATCATTGAAGGGATTTGATAAGGTAGCTATAAAAATAGGGGAAACGGCAACAGTTAAATTCGTTCTATCGAAGGAATATTTACAATTTGTTGACGCATCGGGTCACTGGGTTTCTGAACCCGGAGTCTTCGAAGTTTCTATTGGGAAATTATTAACTAAATTTGAATTAAAATAGTTTTGAATGGGGTATAAAATTAAGTTTGATAAGTTCTTTTCGTATTCATTCTCATTGGATTGTATCATTTTTGGATTCC
>TARA_B110000459_G_scaffold47015_1_pt1 | contig 14630 bp, 8 predicted proteins | sample TARA_B110000459 | Tara Oceans TARA_B110000459 (sample SAMEA4398296) | marine metagenome | biome: Polar Biome; feature: [SRF] surface water layer (ENVO:00010504); material: water (ENVO:00002006), including particulate matter (ENVO:01000060) such as... | depth 5 m | reverse complement strand
TATACAGAGAAGACAGATCTATGTGGCGATGAATACCGATGTGCCCGCTATCGTCGATATGGATGGTGATGGTGATATAGATATCTTGTCATTTGAGGATGGTGGGTCTTATCTTTTCTTGTATGAAAATCTTGCTGCAGATGAAAATTTAGGTTTAGATCGATTGGTGTTTACTACGGGAGAGACTTGTTGGGGTAAGGTGAAAGAAGATGGGAATACTCCCGAAATTGAGATTAATGCAGATTCTAATCCAGCGAACGCACCTTGTCTTTTATTTACTATGTTAGAAGAAGGGCCTTTAGCTACAGAGCGACATAGTGGATCTACGGTTGCGGCTTTTGACGGAGATGGAGATGGAGATATGGATGTAGTGCTTGGTGACATTGGGACAGCCACGCTGGTGTATTTACAAAACGGTGGTGATACAGACTTGGCTAGAGTTAATCTGGTAATAGAAAAATACCCACAATCCGAAGGTGGAGTAAATCAACACATCAATCCAGCAGCATATTATGTAGATGTAGATAATGATGGCAATAGAGATTTTGTGTCCTGCTCAATTGCTAAGGAAAGTGGGATTAATATAAATCACATTTGGTATTATCAAAATACTAATACTGATGCAATGCCCGTATTCGAGTTGGATAGAAAAGATTTGTTAATGGATGAGACTATAAATATCGGTCGATATACCGCACCAACGTTCATAGATTATAATGCCGATGGGTTGACTGATATTCTAGTTGGTAATAGTGGTTATCAAATCACTAGTTCTACTCGTCAAATAGGTTTGCATTTATTCGAAAACATAGGTACAGAGTCAGAACCTGCTTTTGAATTGGTGGATGAGGACTATTTATCATTTTCAAGTTTATTAGAATTTAGTTCGAGATTAGCGCCTGCGTTTGGTGATTTGGACGGTGATGGTGATTTAGATCTTATCGTTTGTGATGGCAGTAGTGGACCTAGCAATGGAGATTTATTTTATTTTGAGAATAAGGCGGGCGTAAATCAGCCACTAGAGTTTAATGGATATTTTTCTGAATATATGGATCTAGATCCAGGGACAAATCTTATACCTCAGATTGTGGATTTGAATGAAGATGGATTAAATGATATAGTTTTAGGGGAGGTTAATAATACAGGAGTCGCCGGAAGTTTTAGGGCAGTCAATTATTTTCAAAATATAGGAACTGTAACCGAACCAATGTTTGGTGATGAAGAGAATGATAGTCCTAATTCGAATGGTATAATTCCTTTAGAAAGTAATAGTGTAAAATCAAATTCTCCATATTTTTATCAAACGGGAAATGAGTTACTTTTATTTACGGGTACAGATGCTGGAGAAATTAGAGTTTGGAATAATTATAATCAAGATACACAACTTTTCACTCTTAAAAATGATCGACTTGGTAATATATTGATAGGAAGAAATTCGGTTCCTGCAGTTTTCGATATTGATAATGATGGCTTTCTTGAGCTATTGATAGGTAATCGTAGAGGGGGATTAGATTTTTACAATACAAGTTACTCTGTGGAAGGATTAGATACTGGTGTAGAAAATGATTTTGTGTTAGAGGCTACTATCTATCCTAATCCTACAGACGGATCGTTTCAGATAATGACAGAAGAGAAACTTAGTAAAGTGATTCTTTATGACATTACTGGAAGGCCACTGGAGGAATGGAAGGGTGGTGTGAATTACTATCAGGTAGATGATTTACGATCTGGAACTTATCTACTGAAAGTATCTACTTTCGACGGTCGTAATTCTATTTATAAATTAGTTTTAGCAAAGTAAAATGTAAATTGGTTTGATGTAATTTTGTGATTATTACTTTAATACCATAGGACTATGAATTATTATCTGTTTAGATGGCAAGATTCTGACAAACCAAGTCTAATCAGATATGCTAATAATATGAAAATTTCGATATTTTTTGGCAATGAATTTACTTATGCATTTACTTAGAAGACGACAGTATTTTTCCTTAACCTAATCAGAGGTAATCTGGATCACTCTCTATCTACAAGTTTGGGTTATTTCAGGATGAGCTGATTTATGGTGTCCAAAGACCGGTGGACTGATTAAAGTAAGTGGAGCGTGACTAAGATCGTGCTATAATGCTAGTGAGATAACTATTGGAATGTGAGATACACTAAAGTAACGTATCGTTAATCTTACTATCCTGATAGGTGGTTAAAATTAACCTTCCATCAATTTTTAATTTAGCTCTATCCATTAGGAAAAATCATATATTTGTGAGTATGAACGAAAAGATCATCATACTTGATTTTGGGTCACAATTTACCCAATTAATAGCACGTAGACTACGTGAGATAGGCATTTACTGCGAGATCAAACCTTATAACAAGGTGACAAGTGTAGATGCTGATACTAAAGCGATTATCCTATCAGGAAGCCCATTCTCCGTTTTGGATGAGAATGCACTTATGCCTGATATTCAACACCTTATAGGTACTATTCCAGTGATGGCAGTATGTTATGGTGCACAATGGATTGCCAAGACACTTGGTGGTGTTGTTCGTAAGAGTAATAAACGAGAATACGGGAAAGCTAATCTCCATTTTGAGATTTCGGATGATCCATTATTTGAAGGAGTACAAAATGAAGCTCAGGTTTGGATGTCGCATAGTGACTCAGTGCTTTCTGTCCCAGAGGGATTCGAAGTGATCGCTAGTACTGCCGATATACCTGTAGCGGCATATAGATCTGCCAGTGGTACATTTGATCATCCAGTCTATGGTGTGCAGTTTCATCCGGAAGTTTATCATAGTTTACAAGGTAAAGAGCTATTTGAAAATTTCGTAAAAAAGATCGCAGGATGTAGATGCGATTGGACACCTGCGTCATTTATAGATATGACAGTGTCAGAACTTAGAACTACAATCGGAGAGGAACATGTAGTTTTAGGCCTTTCAGGAGGAGTAGATAGTACTGTGGCTGCATCACTTCTGCATAGGGCTATCGGAGACAAATTACATTGCATATTTTTGGACAATGGACTCTTACGAAAGGATGAGTTTACTGAGGTAATGAAGTCATACGAGGGTATGGGATTTAATATTACTGGTGTAGATGCGACTAATGAATTTCTAGATGAATTAGAAGGAATCTCCGATCCAGAAGAAAAGCGTAAGACTATTGGTCGTGTATTTATAGAAGTATTTCAGAGAGAATCGAAAAGAATAAACAATGCTACATGGCTGGCTCAAGGAACTATCTATCCTGATGTGATTGAGTCTGTATCTGTGCATGGACCATCAGTTACGATTAAGTCCCATCATAATGTCGGTGGATTACCTGATCTTTTAGATTTAAAGATCGTAGAGCCGCTGCGTATGCTATTTAAAGATGAAGTGAGAAGGGTAGGAAGAGAGTTAGGAATATCGGAACATCTGGTAGGTAGACATCCTTTTCCAGGACCTGGACTGGCGATCAGAGTACTTGGTCCAATAGATAGAGAAAAGGTCAGATTATGCCAAGAAGCAGATGCTATCTATATCAATTTACTGAGAGAGTATAACCTTTATGATAAGGTATGGCAAGCTGGAGCAATCTTGTTGCCGGTGCAGTCCGTAGGAGTAATGGGAGACGAGCGTACATACGAATTTACGATTGCACTTCGTTGTGTTAATTCAGTCGATGGTATGACCGCCGAATGGAGCCCTCTTCCGCATGAGTTTCTTGCTAAAGTTTCTAGTGAGATTATTAATAAAATAAAAGGTATAAATAGAGTTGTATATGATATCAGCACCAAGCCACCAGCTACTATCGAATGGGAGTAAGGTATTTGTAATTTTTTTATTTGCACTAATGCTCCTGGCTTGTGGTGGAACCGATAAAATTACTAGCCGATCATCTTCCAACAAGAATACTAGAAAGTCATCTTTTCCTCCAAAGAATAAAAAGAGAGTGGCCAAAGTAGATACTGTTCAATGGACAGAGATCAAGACGGATACTAAGTCTAAGAATAGTGATTTATCTTCTAATTATGGTAACTCGAATAGGAAAGATCACTATAATATTGTGATGCTTATTCCTTTGGAGTCTGCTGAGTACAATAATTCTGGAAAAGGAAACGAGCGCATGATCAATTATTATGCAGGCGCTAAAATGGCACTCGATATGCTAGATAGCGAAGGTGCTAATCTGACGATGACTACTATAGACATAGGTAATGGAGGTACGATCTCAACTATGCTTAGAGAAGCTCAATCTGCTGGAGCAGACGTTATCATAGGTCCTTACAAAAAAGACGATCTTAAGAAAGCGGCCGAATTTGCTAAGAAGGAAGAAATCACATTAGTTTCACCATGGATTTCTAGTAGTAAGACAACTAATGACAATCCATATTTCGTGCAACTCAAGCCATCATTACTTGATCATTATCAAAAGATGGTAGAGCATGTAAGTCAAAACTATGAAGTTGATGAAGTAGTATTACTTGGGCAAGAAGGGAATAAAACGGATAAGAATAGAGCAAAATATATTCAAAAATTGGCACGAACCTATTATAGGTCTAAAGAAAGAACTCCGATAGCGGAGTATTTTATACCTCTAGATTCGTTGAAGGAATCGCGTATGTTATTCTATGATTACCTTGCGCTCGAAAAAGGAGAAGATCCCAAGACTAAAGTGTTTATGATCCCAAACATGAATAGCAAAGATGAATCATTCATATATGGAGCGATACGGAGACTTACCGCTGAAAGAGGACAAAATAATGTAATCGTATATGGAATGCCTATCGTGCTAGACTCTGAGAAATTGACATTTGATAATTATAATGGTACATCTGCCCATGTAGTGACATCTAGTTTTGTGGATAAGAAAGATAAAACCGTCGCACAGTTCAAGAGTAAATATTACGATACCTACGGAGCTTTACCGACTAAGGAGGCTTACGAAGGATATGATATGATGCTCTATATTGGTAGGGCTATGGTAAAACACGGAAGTGGATTTCAATTCAATATGAATCAAGACTCTGAGGGGTTACTTCAAAGTACAATAGCATTGTTTCCTAAATACCAAAGTGACGACGAAAATATAGTGACTGGAAATAAGATAGACTACTTCGCCAATAAAAATGTAGATGTGATTTACTTTAAGGATAATAGATTTCAGAGAAAGTAAAAGATATTGTAAGTCTCATGTCATCAAGAATCACAGAAAGTCGAAATAAAAATTATGAGGGACTAGCTGCTAGACGCCAATTAGGTCTAACTGTAATCCTTGAAAATGTACACGATCCTCATAATGTAGGAGCAGTACTTAGATCTTGTGATTCAGCAGGTATACAGGAGATTTACATCTTATATACTCAGGATAATATGAAGCTTAAGGACTTCAAGATCGGTAAGACTACAAGTTCTGGAGCATGGAAGTATATAGAAGTCCACCTCTTTGATGATAGAGAAGAATGCTTCAAAGTAATCAAGTCTAAGTATAATAAAATCTGGGCTACGCACCTTGGCGAAAAGAGTGTAGGTATGTATGATATTGATATGAAAGAGTCTATAGCTCTACTATTTGGTAATGAACATGCTGGAATCACACCAGAGACCTTGTCTTATTGTGATGGTAACTATGTTATTCCCCAGATGGGGATTACAAAAAGTCTAAATATTTCAGTAGCCTGTGCTGTATCTGTTTATGAAGCTTTGCGTCAGAGAATAGAGGCTGATATGTACAGTGATACTTATGATGAATCCAATCCTATCCATACAGCTAGATATAATCAATACTTATCCTCTCACATGCAATCCCTACAGAATGTAAAGCGCGAGAGACATCATCATGTCAAGAAATATTCAAGTAAATAGTTTCTAGTTCTTACATCAACCTATCTAAGACGGAGTTGGTTTTTAGACATTTTAGTGATCAATAAGCTTGATGATTAAATATTCTTTGAGTGAATGAATTTTGATTAATTCGAACGAAAGTAATGTAAAATGTTTGATTCCTTTCGACTGGCGAATCTTAGCTAAATTTATTCTCCTGTCTTGTCCATTTTTAGTATTGTTTTTAAAGTTCGTTACTTACATATTTAGTCTAGTTTTTCGATTCCACTGATACATTGAATATAATTTGTTTTTTGTTTTGCTTTCCAGATATCCATATTGGCAAATATGACATCTTTGGTATAAGATCTCTCATGATGCAAATGATAAACTATGGCTTTGTTCTTCATACTTTTTTTTGTGACGCCATTCAATTCCAAACGCCACTCTACATCATTATCCTCTCCGACACCAGCAGTAATATAGTCTTCGTCATATCCATTGATGGCTAGGAGGTGATTTTTATTTATTCCCCAATTGCATCCCACAAGCCCACGAATTTTTGTGGTGAGTGGAAGATAAGGTGAGTAGATGCCGTCTTTAATTTTTGTAGAATCAGATGTGAGAATAGAAAAAATATTCAGGGTTTGAAGTGACTCTGTAGCTTGAATATTGGCACTAATTTTTGGTCCTAACATAACTCTTCGTCCAACCAAAATGCTATCAGATTCTTTCTCTTTGATGTACTCTTTTACGAAGTGTTTATGTGGAATACAATCACCATCAATAAATACTAACATTTCTGCATTGGCGGACAAGATAGCTCTATTAAGCATCATGTTTTTACGAAATCCAAGATCTTCACTTTGATAATTGTGGAGAATAGGAAAGTTATATTTAGGCTGATTGTTATTGAGGAATTTCTTTGTATTTTGAGTAGTATCGTCTTCGGAAATAATCACTTCGAAATCAGATTTACTTTGCTGATTTAGAGCTTTAAGAATGAGTTTAAGATCACCTAAGGCCTTATAATAAGATATGACTATAGAAATACTCGGCATATTACAAATGTAAGCACAATTCTAATATCTAAAGATTACTTTATTTTGATCGCCACACAATAATAATTGTTGACTTCAGCGATCACTTCATAATCGATGTAGTAAGTTGTACTCCATTCATGGAATGCCTTGAATTCGTGTAGCGGTACATTGAACTCATCAAATATAATGATGTCCCCACTTTTTAGATATCTAGACATAGTAGTGAGTACAAATAGTGTAGAAGAGTATAAATCTGCATCCATCAAGAAAACCATTTTCTTTCCAGGATTATATGTCTCTAAAAATTTAAATAGGGTATCTTGAAATATACCTTGATAAAATGAATGACGATTGCCATCTATTTCTGGTGGTTCGTTACCATTAGACATAGACCCAGCTTTAAGTGGTCCCCAGTCTTCTGGTAATCCCGTAAATGTATCGAATCCAAAGAATTGAGAATCTGGATTAGTATGTTCTGAATTCCACCACTTAAAAGATACACCTTTGGATACTCCGAATTCAAAGTAATCCATAGCGCCATCTTTTACTTGATGGTCAAGGATGTGCTTGTATATTTCAAATCTTTTATTATAATCAAATTTAGTAGTAGGGAAATCTGTCATGTCCAAATCTTTGTGCTCAGAGATCCATTTAGAAACCATCGCCGCATGACCAGAAAAATTGAGTTTCTCAGCAGGTAGTAGCCTATGTATACCCAATCTATATGACCAATACTTAGCCTTTCTTAAAAACTTGATTTTCGCTTTCATTATATTCTTAAATGGAGACATGGCCTCTTAGTTCAATAGTTATTGCTGCCTCGAATTCAGATATGAAGACGAAGCTAACCAAAGAACTATTTTTTTTATCACATATCACTAAAAATGGTAATGTAATTATAAATTTCACCTTTTGAAGATAGCATAAAATCGTATTTAGTCTCTGTTATATATCTGAAAATCAGAACAATATACAAAGAGTACTTTTCTAAAGTTAGCTCAATGTTAAACAATAAGAGGATTACTTAACTATGACTTAATCCAAATTATACAATGCGGAAATACTTCGCCTATACATTTGTAGCAACATAGAATTAAGCATTAGGTCAGTAGACATAAAAGAGATAATCGTAACATTCAGATATAAATAACTTAAACTTTCAATTTTAATTAACCAAAATCCAATATTCATGAGAATAACTTTACTATTTATTTTTATTTCAACATTTTTATCAGCACAATTGACGATCACAGACGCTAACATTAGCAGCAATCTTAGCTGGGATAATGGTACTGAGTATCTACTAGACGGATACGTATTTGTGCCAGTTGGTCAGACGCTCAATATCGAAGCAGGAACTGTAATCAAGGGAATATCTACACCTAATACAGGTGATGCAGCCTCTGCGCTGATCGTACCAAAAGGGGCTATGATAAATGCTCAAGGTACTGCGAGTCAACCAATCATCTTTACTTCAGAATTTGACACAGAATTGGACAATAACGAAGATCTTACTAAGGACGATAAAGGGCTTTGGGGTGGATTGATCATTCTCGGTAACGGTATCGTAGGTGTAGATGGTGGAGTGCAAAACGTAGAAGGTATACCATCTACTGAAGGAAGAGCAGAGTATGGAGGAACGGATAATACTGAAAACTCAGGAACGCTAACATATGTATCTATCAGACATGGTGGAGCGAAGCTAGAAGCTAATAACGAGATCAACGGACTGACGCTCGCAGGTGTAGGATCAGGAACGACTATCGACTACGTAGAAGTGTTCGCTAACCTTGATGATGGGATCGAGTTTTTCGGTGGTGCAGTAAACGTAAAGCACGCATCTGTATCTTTCTGTGGTGACGATAGTTTCGATTACGATCAATCATGGGATGGTAATGGGCAGTACTGGTTCTCTCTACAAGATGCAGAATCAAATAGAGCTGGAGAATGGGATGGTAGCGAACAAGCAGATTTGACTCCGCAAGTAACACCTATCATTGCCAATGCAACATTCATTGGTGCAGGAGATACGTCTGACAATGAAGATAACAATGATGCACTACGTATCAGAGATGATGCAGCGGCGAAAGTTTACAATTCTGTAATGACAGGATTTGCTAGAAGAGCTATCGTAATCGATAATGACGCAGCGCAAGATTCTTACCAAAGATTTTTAGATGGAGATCTAGAGTTTATCAATAATGTATTTTTTGACTTCGGAGCAGGATCTACATTTGCAGATATCGTAACTACAGATGGTGGCGATGATAACTTATTGATCGCTCATCTCATTGATAATGGTAGTCAGATAGCAGATCCTAATCTGGGTGGTATCAGCAGAGAGCCAAATGGGGGTCTTGATCCAAGAGTTGCATTTGGTCCAGCATTGAACGGTGATGTTATAGTACCTGGAGGAAACACATTTTTCGATGCAGTTACCTATAAAGGAGCATTTGACAATGATAATAACTGGGCAGCCAACTGGACGGCATTATCTGACAATGGTTATTTCGCAGATCTAGTATCTAGTACTAACGATTCTCTATCTGTAGTAGATGAGACGATTGCGATATATCCTAATCCAGCATCGCAATTCATAACTGTTTCAATTGACCTTGAGTCTACGCAGTCATTATCTATCCAAGTGATCGATATGATGGGTAGGATAGTATCAACAGTATCAGCGCAGAGTTATACAGCTGGCACACAATCTCAAGAGATCAATACTGCTTATCTACAAAGAGGAGCTTATATGGTGCTAGTATCTCGCGCTCAAGGAGTATTGGCTAAGACTATGTTGATTAAGAAGTAAGAGCATAGCGTAAAGTATTTTTCATTCCAATGCCGTAGATGACTGATGTTATCTATGGCATTTTAGTAGTTTAGAGTTTTGATTATGGATCCGAATAAATACCGTTCCTATTGAATATTTAGAATCTAGATAGTTATGAAAAATAGACTTGATACGCCAATACAATTTCCTTGTGGTGCAATAATGAAGAATAGATTCATGTTGGCACCTATGACCAATTCACAAAGCTTCGAAGATGGAAGACTTTCTGAAGAAGAATACGAATGGTTGATTATGAGAGCTAAAGGGCAATTTGGTTTAGTAATGACTTGCGCTTCTCATGTACAGGCAATTGGAAAGGGATTCCCAGGGCAATTAGGGATATATTCGGATGACCATATTGAAGGGCATACAAGATTAGCTGCCAGTATCAATAGCTATGGCAGTCTTGCTGTAGTTCAGCTGCATCATGCTGGAATGAGGACGCCATATGAATTGATTCAGGAGGCTCCTGTCTGTCCATCTAAAAATGAAAAGCAAGGAGCTCGTGAGTTATCATTGGAGGAAATAGAACAACTTAAAAATGATTTTATAGATGCTGCTATCAGAGCCAAAAAATGTGGCTACGATGGAGTCGAAGTACATGGAGCACATGGTTATATATTGACTCAGTTTTTAAGTTCAGAAATTAATAAAAGAACTGATCACTATGGTGGAAGCCTAGAAAATAGAACGCGACTTTTGTCTGAAATTGTAGATGGAATCAGAGATGTTTGTGGTCCTAGTTATCTCATAGGAGTAAGATTGTCTCCTGAGAAATTTGGTATGGATCTTCTTGAAATCAAGAAGATCTGCAAGCGTTTTATTAGTGAAGATAAGATTGACTTTTTAGATGTTTCTTTATGGGATGTTTTCAAACAGCCAGAGGAGGAGAAGTATAGAAACAAATCATTGTTAGAGCATTTTGCCGAACTTGATTTTAATCGCGTGCTATTGACTGTGGCGGGAAAAGTTAGAAGTGGGGATGATGTCACAAAAGTATTAGAATACGGAGTAGATTTCGTTACTATTGGACGTTCTGCGATACTTCATCATGATTTCCCTGTGAAAGTAATGGAAGACTCTAAATTCGAATCTATAATGACTCCAGTTTCAAGGGAGTATTTGGCAAAAGAAGGTCTAAGTGAGAAGTTTATAACTTATATGCGTAGATGGCCTGATTTTGTGAAAGCTGATTCATGATATATATGAAATGCATTGTTTTTAATTTCAACCAGCAAATAACGTAATTAGTATTCTTAAAGAGTTACGATGTGTGCAGTTACTTGTTATCCATCTAGTGGGAATTTAAATAGCTGCCGAATGCGAATTTTTAATTCATTAATTTCTTGATAATACTGACGGAGTAAATCCTTAATGGATTGCAATTAAATTTGTGGATGTATATAAAACAGATTTATGGTGATTCGGTCTGCTGTGTATTCTTAACAACATATTGTTCCATTCTTTATCCTAATGGTGTTCTTTTTCCCAACATTACCCCAATGTTAACTCTTATCACTAATCCTTAACGCTCACTTAATCCAAACATCATATTAGCTAAATAATTCAGTAATACCTTTGTAATGTAATTAAAGCAAAGTCTTTAAGAGCGAGACAGTTTAAAATATTAGGTAAAACAGTTAACATTTATTTAAAAATGATAAAGCGATTATTTGCAATTCTTTGTTTAGCAATGATAGCCTTCTCTGCTAGCGCACAGCAAGGGTCTATCTCTGGTGTGATCACTGATGAAGTTGTTGGAGAAACACTCATTTCAGCATATGTATTTGTAGAAGGTACGGACTTGGCAGAGGCTACAGACTTTGATGGTAAGTACACTCTCAGAATTACTCCTGGGACATACACAATCAAAGTTACTTATATCGGATTTGACGATAAGTTCATAGAAGGTATAATAGTAAAAGATGGTGAGGTAACATATATCGATGTACCGATGTCATCAGGATCTCAGATGATGGAGCAGGTAGTAGTATCTGCTAAGGCGATTACAAGAGGTGAAAATGCAGTAATGCAACTACAAAAGAAATCATATAAAATCCAAGATGGTATCTCAGCTCAAGAGATGAGTAAATTAGCTTCAGGCACCGTAGCATCGGCTATGACTAAAGTAACGGGAGCTTCTATAGAGGATGGTAAGTACATCAATGTAAGGGGATTAGGTGACAGATATTCATTGACTCAACTGGATGGTCTGATTATGCCAGGTTCTGATCCATATCGTAACAGTGCTTCTTTAGACTTGATTCCTACTGCTATCCTAGATAATGTGATCACTTCTAAGACATTTACACCAGACCAGCCTGGTATATTCACAGGAGGTAATGTCGATGTAAAGACTAAAAGTTTTCCTGAGACGCAATCATTGACATTGTCACTTTCTGGAGGGTTCAATACGGTAGATAACGGACAGGCTGGATTCTTAACCGAGGAAGGCGGAAGAAGAGATTGGCTTGGATATGATGATGGTTCAAGAGCTAGACCATCTATCCTTGGCCAAGAAGGTATTGGTCAGTATCTTACTAAAGATGTAGAGTTTGATTCTAGATTTAGTAATAAAGTGGCAGCAGATAAGGCCACAGAAGTAGTGAATGCATTTGATAGAAAATTTGATAGTGATACACGTACATCTGGTCTCAACCAAGGGATCTCACTTAACTATGGTAACACATTTGAAACTGGAGAAGAAAGTGAATTGGGAATATTACTATCTACTCAATACAAAAGAGACTGGGAGCATAGAGAAAATACAGTGCTTAACAACTGGTTACTATTTAATATCGATAGTGGGGTATTGGATAATAGAGGGACCTATACGGAAGATGTAAGTACTGAGTCTCCTATAGTAAATGGTCTGTTAGGATTAGCTTATAAGATTAATAAATCTCATACTATAGAATTTAAGACCATATACAGCCACAGTTCGGAGAAGCAAGGAAGGTCTATATTCGGAGAGGACGGTAATAATATAGAGGCGCCATTATTCAAGATAGGTAGATATAATGGATTTATACAGACGGAGTTACTCAATCTACAGTTTACAGGTAAACATAGATTTGAAAATGTACTTAGCGGTATGGAAGTAGAATGGTCTACGGTAAATACTACGACAACTAGAGAGGAACCGAATTTAAGATTTTTCACTAGCCAATTTGACAGTGAGTCAGGTAGAGAAGGAATACCATTAGCAAATGTCAATGACCCATTTTGGTTTTGGAGAAATCTAGAAGATAAAAGCCAACAGGCAAGAGTAGACGTAAAGATCCCTCTCAAATTCGGAGAAGGCAATGGCAATATACTCAAGGTAGGAGCATATGGATCTAGAAAAGATAGATCATTCGGTGAGAATAGATATATCAATAAAACAGGTAGTAAGGGTAAAGATTTCAACGGTGATTTTGGTGCTTTTTTTGGACAAGATAATATCGGACTGATAGAAACTCAGACTACATCTAGTGGAGCAGAAAGATATCATTTAGGTAACTTTATTATAGATAACAGTATAGCAAAGAATAGTTACAATGGTACTGAAGATGTAAATGCAGCTTATATAATGATGATATTTAACCCTATCAAAAATCTGAAGCTAGTTGGTGGTTTGAGATACGAATCTACAGGTATGTTTGTTCAGTCTGAAGAGATCAATATCGAAGGTATAGAAGCAGATAGCACGAACACGGGATCTATCAATATCTCAAAATTACTACCATCAGTAAATGCAATCTATGCATTGAACAATGATATGAACCTAAGGGCTGGATTTAACCAGACGATAGCAAGACCTAATTTAAGGGAAATCGCACCTTTCGCATCATTTGATGTATTGACAGACGAGTTCCTACTAGGTAACCCTACACTAGAGCAGACATCAGTATCTAACTATGATATCAGATGGGAATATTTTTACCAGCCAGGCGAAATATTGGCAGTAAGTGCATTCCATAAAGACTTTAATAATCCTATCGGTCTTACTTTACGTAATGCCGCTAATATAGAGCGTCAATATATCAATGTAGAGTCAGGCTTCGTATCTGGTATCGAGTTTGAGATGCGTAAAAAGTTAAACTTCTTAGGAGAGAAATTCGAAAATTTGAAGATTACATCTAACATAGCATTTATCAATAGTGGTATCGATGTAGTAGAGCAGGGAGGATTTACACCAGAGGATAGACCATTTTTCGGTCAAGCCCCAATTTTAGCTAATGCAGTATTTGGATATGATAATTTTGAAAAAGGATTTAACATATCTGCAGCATACAATTACAAAGGAGATAATCTTACTGTAATTGGAGATAGTGGTACAGATGTATACACTAGAGCGATCAACACATTAGATGTAGTAGCATCAAAGACTATTGGTGAGATAGACATAAGAATAGCAGCAAAGAACTTACTCAACCCAGATTACAAAGAGTCAATTGAATGGGAAGGTCAGGAGTATATCAGTAGACTATATAAGAGAGGAATGGACTTTAGCGTGTCACTGAGTTATAGGTTGTTGTAGTAGGATTTTTAGAGTAAACAGGTGTATTAGCAACATTTTATTCTGCAATTCTTCTTAGCTTTTCTTCCATATTTGATTTATTCAAATCATTCAATATTGTAGTTTATAAATCTCTTTTGGATATCACTTCATTCACAGGGATATCGTGACTACCGATAGGTATATATTTCATTCGCTGAAAAGGGTAGGCTAGTCCTACTGAGTGTGCACTGTGCTGCTCAGTGAGGAAGGCATCATAATATCCTCCACCGTAACCTAATCTATTGCCTTTGTAATCAAAGGCTAGGCCTGGTGTGATGATAAGGTCTAACTTACCGATATACTCTATTGAGTCAGATGGATGTGAAGTACCAAAGATGCCCTTCTCGAGCTTATTAGTTGACTGTAATACTAAATGCTCCAGTTGTCTGTCTCGTAGCGTCTT
>TARA_B110000459_G_scaffold57719_1_pt1 | contig 14689 bp, 25 predicted proteins | sample TARA_B110000459 | Tara Oceans TARA_B110000459 (sample SAMEA4398296) | marine metagenome | biome: Polar Biome; feature: [SRF] surface water layer (ENVO:00010504); material: water (ENVO:00002006), including particulate matter (ENVO:01000060) such as... | depth 5 m | reverse complement strand
ATGCTAATCAAGTGTTCATCTTCTCCATCTCGAGCCTCCCATGTAAGTGCCTGAAAAACTACCATTTTCTTTGTTGTGTTATTAACGCCCGAAAATTTTAATATACTTTATTAGTAAATATGTCAGCTGCTTTGATTGATCTTGTTTCTAAAGGTGCCCAGGATGTGTTCATCACTGGTGAGCCACAGGTCAGTTTTTTTCGTCAAAACTATAAGCGTCACACTAACTTCTCTATGAAGCCTGAGCGCATGGACTACATTGGCTCCTTTGGTGCCTCTAATGAGATTACCGTACCTATTCGTTCTAAGGGTGACCTTCTCAGTTACATTTGGGTTGAGGATACTCTCATTTCCAACATTGCTACTAACACTGACGGTCTCTTCTCCGCCGATGCCTCCAACCCCACTACTTTCCAACTCTGGATTGGTGGTCAGAAGGTTTCGGAACTTGACTCACTCTTCATCCAGGGTGCTTACAATCCCCTTCTCCGCGATAACTCTGCCAAGGCTTCATGCACTGTCACTACCAATGTTGCCAAGGAGAACCACGGTCAGAATCACTTTATGATTCCTTTCTTCTTCGGTGAGGACTGGACCAAGGCTCTTCCTTTGGTGGCCTTACAATATCATGAGGTGGAACTTCGAATTAAGTGCAGGGATGGTTACACTCCCCAAGGTACTCCCAAGATCTACGGTAACTACATATACGTTGATACCGATGAGAGGAAGTATTTCACCGAGACCGAGCATGAGATTCTGTTCACCCAAACCCAATACCAGCCAGCTACCAGCACTGATACCGAGATGGATCTCAGCTACTTCAACCACCCAGTGAAGTCTATCCACCTTATTTCCGGTGCGGCTGCAGGTCAGAAGTGGTATGATGAGTACACTTTCGGTACTTCTTCTCTCTACATCAACGGTACAGCTCTATTTGAGAATAGTTCCAATGTCTATCATCACAACATTGTTCCCCAAATGCACTGCACTGATCTCCCAGATGATGTATTGGATGATCTCCCAACCTACTCTTGGCCTTTCTGCCTCTCCATGAGCAAGGCGCAGCCCAGTGGCACACTAAACTTCAGCCGCATAGATAACGCCAAGCTTCTCGTCAACAATGTTTCTGGAGGTAACAACCTTCATCGCGTGTATGCCGTAAATTTCAATATTTTACGTATAAAGAATGGTATGGCGGGTGTCGCTTTTGGAAATTAATAACCTAAGTAAATACGAATAATATGAAAAACAACTCAAAATGGATCTCTTCCATAAGTTAATTGATTTGGTTGATCAGAATGCGGAACGTCTTCCAGAAGGTGATTACGTGGAGATATGCAATGTTATAAAAGATATCCGAGAAAAGGTGAAACCACCATCTTTCCTCGTTAATCAAAATGAACCCATTACAATGCCGGGGTATATACCGACTAATACAGAGCAAGAGGAATATCCGGGTCTTAACCAGTTTCTTCTTGAACTCCACGAAGAATGGTCCAGAACGGATGACGGTGAGGAGGAGGATGAAACTCTCTCAACTGACGAAGCTATAGGGCATTTGAGAGAGCACATAGAACAACACGGGATACCACAAAGTTTAACTATTAATTTTGTAGATTAATCGGCAAGCATATCAATTTCCCTTTCATACGTGTGTGACATTAGTACAGATTTTAGATCCCTAGAGAATGTAATATAGTTTTTAGGAATATCTCCCCACAATCTCTCATTAGTAACAAATGCATCCAGTTTATGATCTGCTAAGAGGGGCTCCAATAAAACCCAATTAGGTTCATTGTAACGAATTTTTGTACACCCCCTTGCAAACCGTCTCGCGTATATATACCAAGCCGCAATACTTTTGTAAATGTGTTTAGGACGTTTTCCATGTTCAAGACATTTACGAAGCGTGGGTACCACAAAAGTGTGGAATTTTGTAAATCCATTCATACAAATCCTCTCCAAGTCATCAACGTTTGTAGAGTTTGAAAACCTTTCTTCAATTGTATCTACATAGTCGTGTATATCAAATGGAAGATCCATTTCCATTTCAATAGAAGGAATAATTTCCTCGTTTTGAAGATTCTTGAAATGTTCGCGATGTTTTTCGTCATTCATAACTTGATCAAATGTACGATAGCCGGAAAGAACACCAAGGTATGCCAAAGATGTATGTCCACCGTTAAGCACTCTAATTTTCGTTTCTTCAAATGGCTCCAAATCATCCACAATATTTACACCAACTTGTGTTAAATCTGGAAAATCTGATGCAAAGTTATCCTCTATTACCCATTTGGAATATTCCTCTGTTTGAACCGGGTTATGCATGTAATGTGGATATCTCCGTCCTATTTCCTCACAAAGCTGTGATGTGGTTCTCGGAGTTATGCGATCAACCATACACGAGGGAAACTTCACATTACCTCTCACCCAATCAGCCATTTCATGTTGATTTGTTTGGTAAAGATATGCTAAAAATTGTGCCTCCAATACTTTACCATTTTGGCGAATATTGTCGCAACACAATATTGTTATTGGTGTGTTTCTATTTCTAAGTCCACACGCAAGATATTCAAATAAGGGAGATCCAGGTGCATACCCACTCTCTGTAACAGTTACTGTTATTAAATGAACACTCGGAAGAGTAAGCATATGCTTAGCTATTGTTCTATTCTTGGTCCAATCAATGTAGTCAAGATGACTCCTCACAATTCTACACGAAGAAGGTGTCTTTAAAATGTAATCATCAATCTCTCGAAATCCCTCGTTTCTCAGATTGACAGCTACAATACCCCAACGAAGATCACCAGATTTTTCCATATAATCATCTATATACATGGCCTGATGAGCTCTATGGAAATTACCATAGCCAATATGAACTATACCCGTTTGACACTCGGATTTATCATATGTTGTCTTATACATACGTTAAAATTAGTTAGATATTATTATTTAAGCGACTTCTTCAAAAGTCTTTCAAGTCTTGGTTTCTCCTTATTCATGAATACAGTAAGTTTGGTGACGTCTCCTTCAACGAGAACCTGTCCATGTTGGGTGTTTACATATTTGTAAATTTGATCAACTCTAACAAAATCAACTTTTGTCATCTTTTGGGGTGGAGCTTTACTGTGATGTACAGCCAAAACAGCTGCATCTCTCTTAGTTTCTTTAGGAACTACTTCGCCTTCGTGGCATATAACGACATGAGATCCCGGACATCCGGAAACGTGTAACCACCAATATTTTGGATTACTCTCCGTAGAAAGTTTATCATTCTCTTTGGCAGAATCACCAACTCGGATAGTAATAGAGTCCAGGGATTCATAGTTCTTCATTACATATGTCATGTATGAAATCTTTATAGCCTTTATTTAGAGTGGATCCAACCAGTGCATATATACTTACTATTATCTGATAATACAGGACTTCCTCGGTGTACATAAGTCCATGTCGCTGGGAACAAAATCAACTTTCCTTGTGTTGGTACTATAGATTTACCACATTCAAAGTCGGTAGTTCCACCATCAACATTGGGATTGAGTGTGTTTAAATACCATAAAAATGTTATAGTTCTATTTGATTCCTGATGTTCATCATTGTGCCAGTCGTAATACTCTCCTTTATTAGTTCTCTGTATTTGATATCCACAATCCCGCATTGTATTAAATGTATTCGCAACAGACGTTTTCCAATTAACAGATTTACCTTTATAGATGTTAAAAAGATGTTTTCCATACTTTTCTAAACCCTCGGTTAGTTTATTTTTTAGAACTTTATCAATATCACCCCATTCATCAAAAGAATTATCCGAAGATATAATTAAATCTGTACTAAATTTTATCTTATCCAGCGTTGTGCCTAAATCTCCAGATATTGTTATACCCGGTGCTTTTCTTTTGTCTAATTCAAAAAGTTGAATCATTTTTTCACATAATACAGGAGAAAGATTACAGTCAATCTCTAATATATAATCCATTATTATTATTATAATGAGTAAAATCTTTAATAGAACTTAAAAAGATATAATATACATTATATAATGCATGTTGTATTGAAACCAAGTCCCTCGGTCACCCACAAACTTAGGGTGACTTTACCTAATCAGAGATCTATCGATTTCGGACAAAAGGGTGTTGAGCATTATATAGATCACGGTAATCCCAGACTCATGCGTGCGCATCTTATTAGAAAGGGTGCTATCATTCCTAAGGAGTTGCGAATTGAGACTGATCCATATGAAATACAACGTGAAATGTTAAGAGTTAAAGAAAGTACAGAGGAAGATTGGGAAGATTTCTTCAAAGCTGAATACTGGGAAAGGTGGCTCTTATGGTCTTATCCCAACTTAAACAAGGCTAAACTTTTTATGACCATGAGACATGGTATGCTTTTTATGCCCACACAAGAAGCTATGTGGTTCTGTGATAAAAACGACAAATATTAATTAAACTCCAGTAGATCCAAAACCATCTGAACCCCTCAGAGTTTCCTCAAGGAGACCAATTTCCTTAATGTGAGGAGTTTCACACCTCTCAAGAATTAACTGAGCGATACGATCACCCTTCTTGATCTCAAAGTTGTCAAATCCACGATTGAATAAAACAACCTTGACTTCACCGGTATAATCTGGATCAATTACACCCGCACCTACATCAATGCAATGCTTGACAGCCAATCCTGAACGAGGAGCAACACGACCATAACAGCCATCTGGAATCCTCACAGCTAATCCAGTCCCAACGAGAGCGTTACCTGCCTGACACGGAACAATAGCGTCTTCATTGCTGTATAGATCGTATCCAACACTACCATCAGAACCACGAGTTGGAAGAATAGCATCGTAAGAGAGTTTCTTGATACCGAGAGGCATTCTATTTTAGTTTAGTCTATACTTTTTAAGTCTATTTGAGAACATCTTGGGGAGATGCCCAAATCACGACGTCTTTTTAAGTTATAAATCAAACCCCAACATGCAGCTCCGTACACAATAATTGGAATTCCTGTGACTAAAGCAAAAACCCACATTATAATATTAGTGTATACTATAATATGACTAGGGTTAATAAATCGGGGAAAAGAATTCCAATCTTCAAACCTCTTAATGAAAATGCTAACGATCTTGTGAGAGGGTATTTCATGAGGGATAGCGAGGGTGGGTATGCCCCTAACAACTACCAGGTTAATACACGTGGTGGAGGTAACAATCTAATGAATAATTACCTGAAAATGCAAAAAGCTCATAACAATAAGAAGGAAAAGAAGTCTACAAAGAAGAAGACCACTAAAAAGAAGTAAGTGTCAAAGCTCTGTATAGAGGTAATTGAACACCTGCGATATGGAAAACACCCTTCAAAAACTTTCGTTTGATATACAAAGAGTTATATATAAAACATCCAGCTGCGAAACAAGTCCACGTAAATACGTATATATTTTGGACTTGAATATTTACAAATGCCATCATGTAGACATTGCATATTATATCATACCATTTAACAAGCTGACTTGTTGGTAACAATATATGATATAATATTCCGTTATTAATCACAATATAAGCTATTAATGATTCCGTACGTAGATAATGAACTATGTACGGAAGCAATCCGAGTACACGTATTTGCATGTTATTTTATTAATTTAAAACTTTAAGTTCAGACTTGCCGGGAATCGAACCCGGAACGCTGGATTAGAAGTCCAGAGTGATATCCGTTTCACTACAAGCCCATAGATGCTGGGAGCGGGGTTCGAACCCGCGCGTGTATAACACAGACGATCTTAAGTCGTCCTCCTTAGACCACTCGGACATCCCAGCACTTACCTTTACCCCAAAAAAACTTACCTTTGTCCCCTATTCATCTTACGAGTTAAATCTTTAAGTGTTTGGGTTCTCTTTCATATTCAATCTTTTTACTCAATATTTCACGATCCATTTTAATTTTATCTTCGATACCTGGACACTTATGTTTTTCTAAATGTAAACAACTGATACAGAAATCACCACTACAATATTTACAAGTCATTGTAATACCACATTTCTTTTTTTTACAGTTTTGGCACGGCATTATAATATAACTCAGATAAAGATTTGTTGAGTAAAATATTCAGAAATGTCTTACACTTACGCGCTACCCGCCCCAATTCTGGCATCTACTCATGATTACAACAAACTTAAGAAAACTCTAAAGAGGAGTACTTGTGGGTATGGGTCTGCACTATCTGCGTCTTATTTCATTACCCAAGGTGCGGACCAAGGTGTATCTGTAGCCTTCGGGGCTCTGGCATCTTACGCTTATGTCTCTCTGCTTTCTGAGAGGGTGGATAATTTTGAGAATTCAATTTTTCAAAAAGAGTTTCTCGCACCTATCAGTCTTGCAGCATTTGAAGTATCTTGGAATAATGCCCCCTTTGCTTTTGATTTTGATTATGGTTGTACTTTTGTTGGTTTTCTCGCGTATAAGTTTGCACTTACAACTGTTCTATTTGAATGTGTAAGAGATATGATGATTGAAGACGGACGGAGCACATATGACACATCAGAAAAGATATACAATGACTTGTCCGATTGGAAGACGCAACACGGAGAAGTAGGTATGGAGGAGCTTGACATGTAAATTGTTTTGTTGTATTAAAATAAGTTAATGATCCGTTACGGATTACTGTTCTATGTGTATTTGCTTTCACGTCTCAGTGGTAAACCAAAGAAGAAATTCAAATCAAAGCCTGCGACGTGGATCTAACAACTCTGAAGAAACTGATCAATCTTTCTGGCAATACCCTTGCCAATACCGGGGACCTTCTTAGGACCATTGGCAAGTTCATCACCGTGGGTAACCTCAAAGTCAAGTTCACGAATAGCATTGGATGCCTTTACATAAGCCTTCCCCTTGAATGCGTCAGTTTCCTCTTGGGCGAGGGTCTCAAGGTAATAAGCCACCTCCTCATTGGTATCAGCGTAGTCGTCGTGGGTATCATCAACCGCTGAGAGCTGCTCGAGCTTCTTGATCTTTCCAGTCTCGAGGAACTCGTCAATAAGTTTGGCGATGCTCTTGCCAATACCAGGAACTTTCTTATCACCGATGGCAATCTCGTGTCCATCGTCTACCTTGAACTTTAGCTCATAGATAGCATCAGCCGCTTTGGCGTAAGCATTGGACTTGTGCATATCTTTCTCGTGGTAAGAGAGAGCTCCCAAAGCGCGAACAAGCTCGTGGTTGTAGCATTCATCAAAATCTTCAGAATCCATAGTCGTTCGCTCAGTAGAAGCATAGGATGATACCTCGTCCTCGGACTCGTAAGACTTGTCAACGACGTAAGTATCGTCAGTCTCGTCGGAGTCATAAGATAGACCAAGGTCATTGGAGCAGACGGATTCCTCGTCGTCAATCTCAAACTCGCGCTCATATTGAATAAGTTTGAGACGAATAGCAAGCCCGTCTTTGGCGAGTTTGTCAACCTTGGCAGCGAGCTGCATGTTTTCGGTCTCAAGCTTGGAAATGTAGGTAGCAATGGAAGCAGCGTTCATGGTCGTCATGTTGTTGATTGTAGGTGTATACTTTTATACTGGTTTGGGAATGACTTAGGTCTCCAAAATACATTTTTATCACATAAAGATAAGAAGCGTAAACTGTGTAAAATGTTAACCCTCGCCAGACCTATCCATGTACAACACAAACGTGTTACTTTACCAAAAACTAACAAAGCTATTCGTCGCCCCGTACGAAATGTTAAAGTCCGTTCTGCTCTCCCTGATCAGGATTTAATCAACTACAGTCTCTTCCAACTCACTTCGTGGGTTATGCCGATGACCATCGCGGGTCGTCTACTCAAGATGGAGTACAAAGAGATCGGAGTTGGACTTGTCGCTATTGGAGTGACCAAAACACTTTTGGAAGCTGGTGGAATTATACATTATTAAAGATAATGTCTACCCATAGTAAAATGTTAACAAGACTTTTACATATACGACCCAATATCCGTGTCCAAGCCAAGAAGAACGATTTCGTTGAACCCGCTGAAGCTCCAGGTGAGGGGAGACGTCGAATCCCAAGTGATAAAGAGAACAGAGACTCTGCACTCGCAACCCGGGATGATATTGGTGGAAGGGAGAGAACTCCACCCGAACCCGAAGAAGATGAGAAACCTCATCCATTGAAGAAGTTTCTAATGGATGTCTTCAAAATTGAGGAGATTGACTACGAGAAGTTCAACAAGGAAAATAAATGGGCTATCCGTCCAAACAAGAATAAGGATAATAAAGAATAAGAACAATGAATGTATAATATGTCCTTTTCCCTCGCACGTATTAATCTCACACGTAATGTTAAAACTCGGGTATTTAACGATCCCGCTCAATATGATACAGAAGTAAACACAGCCAGGGGGTTTAGTAAACCTACAAAATCCTCTCGTGTAAGTCTTAGTCAACCAGTTGCTCAGCTAAATGAAGCCGAGAAGCTTATGAATGTCGTATCCGAATATGATGTCATCGCGGCGCAAAACTTTTGGGCGCAATCAATTGTGGATATTTCAAATTCCTTCCTCTCGGGTGAGGACTATGTAAGTCTCGCGGGTGAGCGTGCGGGTGAACTATATGGGTACGATCATTCTAATGTACTCTTCAAACCAACTAAAGCCGCGAAACAACAGTTCCGCCCTACAGCTCATGATGCTATGTCTTATTTTGTTGGTAATGATGCAGTAGTAAGTGGATACAAGGAAGATCACGGTTTCGCTATTAACGCCAAAAAGGGCTTCAGTAAGGTTGTATTTAATAACCACCAGATTGATTGTCATGGTGATGTAGCTCACGCGATGGGTACATATGAGTTTACATGTGCCACAACGGGAGAGATTTCAGATGTTGAATACACCTTTGGTTATAAGCGTAATACAGATGGAAAGGTGCGCATTTGTCTCCATCACTCATCTATCCCTTATGAGCCTTCTGATACCCTGAAACCTGTAGAAAAACTTGTACAGATGACACATAAAAGTAAAATAATGTACGACCCCGATCAGTATGATGAGGAAGAAAATAGGGAGAGAATGAGGTTAAAAAATACATCTGCTAATTGGTAAAATGGACCCAAATAACATTCCCAATATCGTTAAGCAAATTCTTCAAGATCGTGAACTGCCAATGCATCAGAAAATGACCGCCTTCATGATGTTTATGCCCAAACTCCCCCAAGATCCAAAACTTGACGTTATTCTAAACGATAACTTAATGATTGGTCAAGAAATTAAGTCCCTCATTGATGATGGAAAGATTGAGTTTGGAAAGTTTGATAAGGACTTCCATTTGGATGTGAAAGTGCTATAAAGATCTAAGACACAAAACTAATAATGAAGGAAGCATTTATTCATGATGTTGTAACCCTCGGGTTTCTAATTCCTTTCTCTATTCTGTCTATAGCAGAAGTGGCATTTCACTACACAGTCTACCCTCTATTTCTTACACATGCCTTCACGGTACATATGTTATTTGATCTAATATGGATACATCGTCGTCCTCATGTTTTGACATCTTATCATAAACTCATTAAGTTCCATCATCTCGTTGTTCTATCCTTTCTATTGTATCCTCTTTTTAGACCATGGGATTCTCGTATCGTAGCTGTAGGGGGTCTTATTGAAATTGACACAGCTCTCCTACTTTTAAAGCGAATATTCAAAGGGCATTGGTTACTTAGACGTCTATACATGGCTTCAAATCTAATAATTAGAGTGTGGTATGTAACTCTCCTCTCCTTTTTGTATTGGTATTACACACAATATGAAAACTTTTGGATGAGACTTCATATTATGAGTGCGCAAGCATTTGTTAATCTATTTAGTTTTGCTATCTGTATTGTCACATTTACCAAGGAAATTAAGAGGAAGTTAGCTTAGTAATAGCTATCCCGTATCCTAACTCATGTATGATTCTGTTATTTTTGTAATCATGTTTGTAATAAATCTTTTTTATACCACTACTCGCCAGTGCCTTGTAACAATTTAGGCATGGATAGTGTGTAATATACGCTTCGGCACCATCGATGGAGACACCCCTCTTCGCTGCATCGGTGATGGCATTAATCTCGGCATGAATCGTAGCTTGTTCGTGTCCATCCCTCACAATTGAAGTATGTAGACAACCACTTAAAAATCCATTGTAACCCATACTTATGAGCCTGTTATTCTTAACGAGAACGCACCCAACTTTGAGTCTCTCACAAGGAGATCTAACCGCGGCGAGATCTGCAGCCTTCATAAAGTAATCTTCCCATGAAATACGAGGTATCTCTTCATCATCGGATGAACTGAGATCAAAAACTGGACGCCTAAGTATGTTCCTTAAAGGAGGCATTTATTACTAAGTAACATAAAACTTTAAATACTTACTTAGGTAACATGACATGTCCATTACTTTTAAATATTCTGAACACAAAAAACGTAGATCACGAATCTGAAATATTTAAATGTCAGACTTTAAAGAGTGCGCATAAGTATTGTCTTGTAAATCGTTTATCTGGACAACAAACTGGACCTTTGATTGAAAAATATATTATACATAAAGGGGGTATGCACAAAGTAAAAGCTTCTGAATGTTGCGGAGATGTTAAACATAATGGGGAACATGCAGAAGTAAAAGCGTCTTTGGGTGGACAAAATAGAACCAAATTCAATTATGTACAAATCCGTCCATCACATAATATTACGTACTATATATTAACAGCTTACTATTTGGATTGGACTACTATAGAAAATGATGGTGAGTTATTTGTTTTTCTAATAAAAAAATCAGATATGATAGATTTGTTAGAAAAACATGGATCCTACGCACATGGAACGATTGCAAAAATGGGTCAAATAACCATGGATAACATAATGAAAAACACCGATTATGAATATGCTCTAAGACCCACCTATGGTGATAAATTATGGAAAAACTTATTAGAATACAGATATACTAAATCTGATTTACCAATTGAGTTTTGACGAGCTGTATCCTCACTTATAGAATAGTCCAGTGTTTCAAAACGCCGTTTTAATGTATCCACGTCTATGTTAGATTTTACCCAATGCCAACTCTTCGGTCGGAGTTTTTCTAAACCAGTAGTTTCTATTCTCCCACATTTACCACCATACGCAAGAAGTGCAAAATCAGCACCATGGGGTGGAGTTGGTTGATTTTTATCATCCTTAGGTCCAAAGGGTAAAAAATCCCAATCTATATGCGTTGTTGGTAATTGTACACATTCCCTCTTTGTATCTTGCTTTTCCCATACCTGAAAACAACATTTCACAGACATATTTGGTACAAAAGAACATGGTTTAATTGGTATATCTTCGTCGTGTACAAGATGAAATGATAAATCTAATTGATTTTGAATACTTATTCTACGAAAGGTTCTCGGAATTACAAAGGCTATACATTCCGCCCACTGCGCGGCGTGATTAAAAAACTTTACAGCCAACGATGAATTCTTACCAAATGGAGGATTACCTATGACTAATATTTTACCTGAAATAGGTGGAGTATACTCAAAGAAATCCATCTTATGAATAGTATCACATTCTGGTTTAATATCCAAACCATACTTATTTGTATTTGGTATTTGTTCAAAGAAATTACCACTACCCGCACTTGGCTCTATGACCAAGTCCCAAACACTCCAATCTTTTATCCGAGATATGCACATTTTAACAATCTCTGGTTTAGTATAAAACTTGTCCAAACCCTCATCCCTAACCTGTTTGGTATCCATAGTGTATAGTACACGATAATCTTTAAATTGATCTTCTGTACCACTTCTCGTACAAGTGGGGAAATAATTCTTTCAGGGTTTTGAAATACGTATCAAGGTATTTTTTTTCTTCTACTTCCTCTTGTATCAAAGTTTTACGATCGGGTAAAATACCCAACTCAATTCCATGTAACAAATCGATTCTCTTGGAAAAGTTTAAAAAAACACGATACGAGAGTAAAGTTTCGTCTTTTATATTTAGAACGCGTATTTCTTCATGTATTCGCTCCAAATGAACCATCTTGTATTTAACGCAGATATAAAAAAATAATGATATATCAAATAAATATGGATGATGTATTGAGGGACTTGAAAGAATTGAGACATGACATTGAGAAAATACATGACATTTTTGTAGATGAGAATTTATATGTTCATAAGTTAGTACAAAAAATTATTGTGAAAGTATGTAAAGGGTCTATGTCTTCAGTAATTACGAAAGTGCCTAAAGGGTCTATGTGTTCGGTAAAAGGTAAATTATACGAAGATTTATGCTATAGAAACATAAAACACAGTCCTAAAATTATAGCGCAAGGTGGTGGTTCTTCACATAAACCAGATATATACACACAAAATGGACATATCGAGTGTAAACCTAAACAGTCTCCGGATTGGGGGCAATCAACACTCAAATGGGAAGAAGGTCGCTGGGTACCGAAGAATGAACTTTTTCAACGTTATATGGATAGAGTCAATTTTAAACCGCCTCCTTTTCTATTTGATAAGATTACATACTCCGAATGGATTAAGATTAAACATGATTATAATGACGAATACTTGACAGTAGATAATCATGAAATTCAAAATTTCTATAGAAAAAAGGGTTGTGCATACATACAAATCCTCGGGCGTGGATTGTATCATTTAGGAGAAGATCCACTCGAATGGGGAGTTCCCGAATTTAAAGTAGAACAGAGGATACGCATAAGAGTGAAGGTTCATTCCAAATCTGGTTCACACTTATCCGTGACGGCTGCTTTTCAACCCTTAGATATAAAAACACTTGTGCCGAGTGAGTATTCTATAGATGATAGAACACGGCTACCACCTAACCTATGATGACGATTTCAGACGATTCTTTACTCGCGTTCATCCCGTACGACCATTTTACTTCACGGATTTCGTAATTTTTATACAAATCTCTGATGTAATCACAATTGTTATATGTCATTATCCAGTTTTTTCTTTTCTTTAAAACCTGAAATAGTTTTTCGTGATTGAAATTTTCATGCATGTCTCCATTTTTTCCGTATAAATTTGAGTTTTCATTTAGATAATATGGTGGATCTAAAAATATAAGACCCTTCTTACCCTTTAAAAAAGTTTCAAAATCCAGATTATGAAATTCTACATCATTTAGATTGAGATCTTCGGTGCGTTTAATAGATGACTCGGTAAAACGTTTTTTGGAAGATTCGGCTGAAAATCCACCCGAAAGTGTAGCACCACTAAATGAGCATCTGTTAATCACAAAGTATTTATATCCTTGTATAAATTCATCTGTATCTTCCATTATTGTGTCTCTCATCGTACTAAATATAGATTTTGATACGACGTTGAGAAGTTTTCGGAGCTCACTGCATAATTCAACCTTACGTGTCTGAACAGATTTCCAAAATGATATAAGAGGTTTAAACTTATCATTGACTATAAGTTTTGAACCGTATTTGTTACAGAGAAAAAACTCAAAAGAACCCCCACCGAAAAAAGGAGATATTACAACTGATTTATCAAAACCTTTTTCATTAATAATTTCATCTAAAGTCTTACACGCTCTCGTTTTACCACCGGGATACCTAAGAGGTGATTTCATATACTATACACTTTACAAGTCTTTAAATCAGATCCTTATCCACCTCAGTCGTAATGTTGTATAAAGTCAATAAATGAGATGTTATTAAGGTATGTTTTCTATTGCATGTAAATTACAACAAAATTATATATGTGCAACGGGATTACTACCGTTCATTCTTCGATTTTTTACGACAGGTTCTATACCATGTTTATTAATTTCGATGAATGGTCTAATATTTCACATTTTTTATCCTAATAATGTATTCGCGAAATATGTGGATACGGTAACTAATATGATACTGATATCATACATAAATATACAAGTTTGGAATGCGTATGTATTTATGTTGACTTGTTTTGGTACATGGTGTTTTAGGGTAAATGTACCCACAAAAGGATACGAAATCGTAGAGTCTCTCATACACGTAACTTGTGTACAAGGAATTGGGTTTATATGTATGGTATTATCAGGGTTCTGATTATGAAAATCACTACCTAAGTCTTCCATATATTCTTAGTTTTTTAAGTAACATGGAGCTGACGTACAAGCACACCAAAATATATGATTGGGTTGGTGATGATAAACTACGGACTTCTATTCTCAAGGGTATTCACGAAATTGAGAATTCAAAAGTTCTGTTAAAAAAATGCGCTTATGAAGCGAAGATTTCCGAAATACTTGAGTGGATGTATATCGACGCGAGGTATAAGGATGCTGAACATCCAGATGGAACTAATATTGAGATTAAGAAAGGTGCAGCAACGGAATTCATTTTTGATGGTGTTCGGTACGCCGAAATGTATAAGGGCACAAGTGCAGAAGCTGTGGGCGCACGTGACGGAATTCATCTCTTCATTAATTTCAAAAGGGGAGACACTCATCAAATAAAGGGAATTATGATAGTTCCTAACTGGATGGTCGTAAAAATGACGATCCCTTCTAAGGATATAGCAGATGCGGAGCTAAAACTGTTCGAGGCAAGGAAAGCGATGAATCAAGGCTTGAACAGTCAGGCAAAAATAAGAATCAATCGGATGATAGAAGCTTTTAATAAAATGTAATTTATCTAAGATCTTTATCAGCAGTGTAGTACGTCTTCCCCTTAGTGG
>TARA_B110000459_G_scaffold201025_2_pt1 | contig 14868 bp, 16 predicted proteins | sample TARA_B110000459 | Tara Oceans TARA_B110000459 (sample SAMEA4398296) | marine metagenome | biome: Polar Biome; feature: [SRF] surface water layer (ENVO:00010504); material: water (ENVO:00002006), including particulate matter (ENVO:01000060) such as... | depth 5 m | reverse complement strand
AAAACACAAGGCGGCGTCTGCCGTCTCAGTCTCGACAACAAGTGCTCAGGCAAGTAATCAGGCAAGTAATCATGAAAGGATCCGACATGGACTTCAGTAAATTCGAGACACCCGATTGGCTCATGACCGGGGGCGGTGCAGCGATGCTCATTTTCGGCTTTGTCCTCGACTGGACCACGGTCGACACCGGCTTCGGGAACGCCGGCGGCGATAGCCCCTTCGCCTACTTCTTTACCGGTGGCATCGCCTGGTTGCTCGTGGTCGCGGTGGCCGTCCTCGCCTTCTTGCGTGTGAATGGCACGCTCCCAGAGACCCAGCCGTGGCCGCTCATCTTTCTCGGAGCCACCGGCCTCGCGACGCTCCTCATGGTCCTTCGGGTCATCTTGGGTGCCCGTTTAGACTTTGCATCACGCGGTATCGGTATGTACGGCGCACTGGTCTGGGCGGGCATTGCCGCAGCAGGTGCGTACCTCAATTTCCAGGCTTCGGGCGGCGAGCTGTCCGACCTGACCGATATAAACAAACTCAAGGCGAGCTTCTCGGGAAGCAGCAATAATGACGGCGACACCAAGCCTCCCGCGCCGCCAGCCCAGTAACACACTTCTTGGCTACTTCTTGGCTACTTCTTCGCCACTTCTTCACGGAGGGCGTGAGGTAGCTGCGCACCAGATGCGCACCTGCCTCACGCCTTCGCACGAAAGAGGTTGTTCAGAGGGCGATTAGAGGGCAGCGACGATTTCAGCCATCAGTTCGCCGGCTTCGGTCGGGTTGAGACCGACCTTGACGCCAGCGGCTGCAAGTGCATCCATCTTGCCCTGAGCTGTGCCCTTGTTGCCAGAGACGATGGCGCCTGCGTGGCCCATCTTCTTGCCCGCCGGCGCTGTGACGCCAGCAATGTACGCGCTCATCGGCTTCGTGACGTTGGCCGCGATGTACTCGGCTGCTTCTTCTTCGGCCGAGCCGCCGATCTCACCGAGCATCATGATCGCATGCGTCTCGGGGTCGCTCTGGAACTCTGAGAGGCAGTCAATAAAGTTGGTACCGGGGACGGGGTCGCCACCAATGCCGACACACGTCGACACACCAATGCCCCGCTGCTTGAGCTCGTAGAGCGCCTGGTACGTGAGCGTGCCTGAGCGGCTCACGATGCCGACGTTCGGGCCATCAGCGGTCGGCAGCTGAGCGATTTCACCAGCAGTGATGCCGATGTTGCACTTGCCGGGGCTGATGATGCCGGGGCAGTTCGGGCCGAGCAGGCGGGTACCGGGGAAGTCACGCTTCAGGCGGTTGAACACCTTGGCTTCGTCTTGCGCCGGGATGCCCTCGGTGATGCAGACAATGAAACCAATACCGGCTTCGGCTGCTTCCATGATGGCGCCCGGAGCAAACTTCGGCGGCACGGTGGCGAACGACGCCGTTGCACCTGTTGCCTCAACCGCTTCTGCCACCGTATTGAAGATCGGAATGCCATCGATGTCTTGACCGCCCTTACCGGGCGTGACACCGGCGACGACCTGCGTGCCGTAGTCGCGGTTACGGAGCCCGTGGTACTTGCCCTGACCACCGGTGAGGCCCTGGACAATGACCTTGGTGTTCTCGTCAACAAAAATTGCCATGGTCAGTTCCTCAGTTCGCGAGCTCAACGGCCACACGGGCAGCGTCAAGCATGGTCGGCTCCGAGCGGAGCTTGTCTTGCGGGATACCGGCGTCGAGCAGGATCTGACGCCCTTCTTCTGCATTCGTGCCGTCAAGGCGGATCACGATCGGCGCCTTCAGGTCGACGCGGCCCATGGCCTCAACGATGCCCTTGGCAACCTCTTCGCCACGCGTGATGCCGCCGAAGATGTTGATGAAGATCGACTTGACGTTCTCGTCGAAGTTGATGACTTCGAGTGCCCCCGCCATGACGTCGGCGTTGGCGCCGCCACCGATGTCGAGGAAGTTGGCTGCGGAGCCACCGACCTGGTTGACGACGTCAAGCGTCGACATGGCCAGGCCAGCGCCGTTGGCAATGATGCCGACGGTGCCGTCGAGGCCGATGTACTGGAGATTCTTCTCGGCCGCCATCTTTTCGCGTTCGTCCATCTCGGTGAGGCCGCGGAACGCGTCCCACTCGGGGTGCCGGAACTCGGCGTTGTCGTCAAGCGTGACCTTGGCGTCAAGTGCGTGCACTTCGCCAGTCGGCTTGAGAATCAACGGGTTGATCTCAGCAAGGTCGCAGTCGCCTTCGTCGTAGCAGCGGTACAGCTTGACGAGGATGTCGGTCGCCCCCTCGATGGCACGCTCGGGCAGCTGCGCGTCAAGGCAGGCCTGGCGAGCAATGGCTTCGGAGAGCCCGTCGACCGGGTCGATGTGCAACTTGACGATCGCGTCAGGGTTCGTTTCAGCAACAACTTCGATTTCAACACCACCTTCGCGCGAGAGCATCATCAGGTGCTTCTTCTCGCTGCGATCGAGGGTGAACGAAACGTAGTACTCCTCGTCGATGTCTGAAGCGGCTTCGACCCAAAGCCGACGTACGACATGGCCCTTGATGTCCATGCCCAAGATGTTGCCGGCGTGCTCGCGCACTTCGGCTTCGTTGTCAGCAAGCTTGATGCCGCCGGCCTTACCGCGGCCACCGACCTGCACCTGCGCCTTGACGACGACGGGGTAGCCGGCAGATGCGGCCTCCTTCACCGCCTCGTCGACGGTGTCGGCCGGCCCGCCCGGGCTCACCGGAATGTCGTAGCGGGCGAAGTACTGCTTGCCCTGATATTCGAAGAGATCCACGTTGGGAGCCCTCTCTTTCTTGTTTGCGGATGTTGGGGGATGTTAGGAGATGTTGGAAATAGTGAAAATAGTGGAGCTGACCGACGAGCCAGTCAGAATTCGGTCTCGTCGAGGGCCCCTTCGAGCCATTCGCCAATGGCCTTGAGCGATGAGCCGGGGCCGAAGATTTCGGCAACGCCCTGCTCGCGCAGAGCACGTGCGTCGGCATTGGGAATGACGCCACCGCCGAAGACGAGCACGTCGCCGAGGTCACGATTGCGGAGTTCTTCCATAACACGCGGGAAGAGCGTGAGGTGTGCGCCAGAAAGGAGCGACAGGCCCACGCCATCGGCGTCTTCCTGCAGCACCGTTTCAGCGATCTGTTCTGGCGTCTGATGGAGACCGGTGTAGATGACCTCGAAACCGTGGTCACGAAGGGCTCTGGTGATGGTCTTGGCGCCTCGGTCGTGGCCGTCTAGGCCGGGCTTCGCGACGACGATGCGATAGGTGCGCTTCACAGAGTCAGGACCTTATGCGGCTGGCAAGCCGATCCACCAACCCGTGGCATCGCGAACTGCAACGTTGATGAAGGCGGGCTCAGCGACGGCAGACTGAAGACGTGCCCAAGGAACCTGCTCCTCCGGTCAAACCTCGCTCGCCGCTCGTTCGTGCGCTACTGCCCAATGTCGGCGGCATCGTCATCCTCGGGCTGATCGCCATGATGCTGTGGGGCTTCGCTGGGTTCATCTCGCGTGACGGCACGGCAGCGTCTCAGCGCCTCGCTCCGTCGAATCTTCGAGTTGGGACCGTTCAAAACGCTGCTGACATCGTCAATGAAGACGGCCCGATCCTCCTCGCCGATCTCGCGACGAACCGCGGAGCGCGCACGATTGTGCTCGACCACACCGGAGACGACCCCGCTCTGGGTTGGGTCGTTTACTTCGGCTACCCGGCTGACGGCGACGAAGACTGCATCGTCGAGCAGATCATTGGCACACGCCAATTCATCGACTGCGACGGCAACACCCTCGACGTGAGCGAGTTGGCACCGCCACCGCCGGGCGTCAACCCGGTCGTCGAGAACAGTCGCTTGCTGTCGATCGACCTCAGCGGCGTCACAGAAAACTGATCAATTCAGCGGGTTGGCCAAAAGGCCCGGCCGCTGCAGTCAGGCGTCGAGAGGCAGGCTGTTGGCTGCACTGAGCAACCGACTAGCGAACTCTTCGGTGTGCTCCGGGAGCTTGCTCCGGCTCATGGCGAGGCCGCCGATCACATAGGCACCGGTGTCTCCCAGGGAGCTGGTCAGCTTGTCGAGGCTGTTGCCTGGGTGCAGTGCAAACGTGCAGAACGCGGCCGCCTTCTTGCCGCGCATCGACGGGAGGTTGGCGATGCCGTTCACATTCCAAGGCGCCTGGCCGAACACGAAAGCGCCATGCACCCATGTACCGACCAGCACGATGTCAGCTTCATGAATCGACTGATGGTCCGGCTGTTTGACCTTGGAGAGGCCGGTAATGGTCCATCGCTCCTGCTGCAGAAGATCGGCCACGCTTTCGGCGGCCTTCCATGTGTTGCCCGTCAGACTCTCGACCAGAATTGCTGCCTTCATATTGGACAGTCTGGCACGGCGCAGGGCCAGTCAGCCGATCTTCTTGAGCGGCGCCCAGGCCAAGCTCAGATGCTTCGTGCCAACACCACTGAAATTGATGGTGGCTTCGGCTTTTTCGCCTTCGCCCTTGACGTCGATGATGACTCCGTCCCCGAAGCTTGGGTGCTCGACCCCATCACCGATGCGTAGCCCGAGTTCCTGGCTATTCGATGGTTCAGGCGTGTGCTTCTTGGCAAACTGCAACGCCGCCTCGACCACTCGATCGCGGTGCGTATCCTGCTGTTGCTTTGCGCCGCTCTGGACGTCGGCGTTGATGTCGCGGCCGGGAAGTTCGTCGTCGGCCTGAGCTCGCCGGTACGCAGGTGGCTGGTACGACGAATCGTCGCTGCGCCGGTCGTTCTTGCTATTGGAGTAGTCGGAGCCGTATTTGGAGCGGTAGCTCTGACGGCCGTAGCTCGATTGACCGCTCACGTTTCCCGTCGACTCGATCAGCTCAGCTGGAATCTCGTCGAAGAACCGTGACGGAGGGTTGTACTGCGTCGAGCCGAACAGTTGGCGACTCCACGCATGGCTCATGTAGAGCCGCTGCATCGCACGAGTAATACCGACGTAGGCGAGGCGGCGCTCCTCTTCCATCTCGACCGGCTCGTTCAGCGATCGGATGTGCGGGAAAATCCCTTCCTCGACACCGACGATGAAAACGACGGGGAATTCAAGGCCCTTCGCCGAGTGCAAGGTCATCAAGATGACGAGGTCTTCAACTTCGCCTTCTGGTAGGTCATCGGTGTCGGCGACAAGCGCGACCTGCTCCATGAATTCGGCAATCACCGTGAATTCGCGTGCCGAGCCAATCAACTCGCCAAGATTCTCCAGCCGCGTGTGGTCTTCGATCGAGTCCGAGGCCTCGAGTTCACCGAGGTAGCCCGATCCGTCGAGTGCCAATTGCAAGAGGTCGGCAGGGCCGTACTGGTCGTCGGTGGCCATACCCGACATGCCGTCGAGGAGTTCAACAAATGAGGCAATGCCGCGAACCGCCGGGCCGGTCACGCCAGCCTCATCGTTTCGACGCAGCGCCTCGGCGAAACCGATTCCTTCGGAAGCTGCGAACGCATCGAGCTTGGCGACGCTGGCATCGCCGACACCACGCTTGGGCACGTTGAGCACTCGCTTGAGGCTGACCTCGTCGGCCGGGTTCACGACGGCCCGCAGGTAGGCCATCGCGTCTTTCACCTCGCGCCGGTCGTAGAAACGGGTGCCGCCAACGACCTTGTACGGAACACCCTGGCGCATGAACGCCTCTTCGATGACACGGCTCTGCGCATTGGTCCGGTACAACACGGCCATGTCGCGGAAGTTCGCCTCGGCGTCGCCCTGGAGTTGCTTCGCGTTGCTGGCAACCCAGTTGGCCTCGTCACCTTCGTCTTCGCCGTGGTACCGGATGATTTTCTCGCCACTCCCACTGTCAGTCCAGAGGTTTTTCGGTCGGCGCTCCGTGTTGTTCTCGATGACTGCATTGGCCGCGTCGAGGATCGTCTGGGTGCTGCGATAATTCTGGTCGAGCACCACCGTCGTGACGTCGGGGAACGCTTCCTCAAACTGCAAGATGTTCCTAAAGTCGGCGCCGCGGAACCGATAGACACTTTGGTCGGTGTCACCCACGACGCAGACGTTGTTGTGGCCGCGCGCCAGCATCAACACCATCTGATTTTGGGCGTTATTCGTGTCCTGGTACTCGTCAACCAGGATGTGGGCGAACCGATCGCGGTAGTGCTCAAGCACCTCGCCATGGTTGCGGAAAAGTTCGACGGTCTTGGCAAGCAGATCGTCGAAGTCCATGGCGCCAGCCCTCAAGAGGCGGGCCTGGTACTCGGCATAGACCTCGGCGTGCTTGCGGTCGAAAATGTTCTCAGCCGCCGCAGCAGCTTCGGCTGGCGCCACCAACTCGTTCTTCAAGTTACTGATGATCTGGTGAACGCCGCGCGGGGTGAACCGCTTGGTGTCAAGGCCGAGATCGCGGATGACGTAGCCGGTCAGGCGATTCGCATCGGCCGAGTCGTAGATCGAGAACTGGCGCGGGTAACCAAGCACGTCGGCGTTCGCTCGAAGAATGCGCACGCACGCCGAGTGGAAGGTCGACACCCACATCGTTTTGACAACCGGGCCAACCAGCTCAGCGACGCGCTCGCGCATCTCGGCTGCAGCCTTGTTGGTGAACGTGATCGCCAGAATCTTCGACGGGTGGACACCCTCGTGAATGAGGTGTGCGATGCGATGCGTGAGCACCCGTGTCTTGCCGGAACCGGCACCGGCGACCACCAGCAGCGGACCCTCATCGTGCACAACAGCATCGAGTTGGTCGGGGTTCAGACCCTGGGCGAACGGTGACGGGCCCTTGGATCGGCGCTCGCTCTGCACCGAGTAAGGATCCAATTCCGTCGTCGCGACGTCGGCCGGATGCGGAATGTCGGCGAACAGCTCTTCGTCACTCATCAACTGATCACTCTAGAGATGCGCCCCGCCTCACAGCGTTTGCGTCGAAGTTTCAGTTGGCATGAGCGCAGAAACTCCGACGCAAACGGGCTCGGACCTCCGGTGCGGCGATGCTGACGCGACTCAAGCGAGTGCCTTGGCGTGCTGATCCTCACGACGGTCGACGGCAACAGGACATGCGGTGCAACATCTGGCATGTTGCTGGGCGCGATCCCAAACTCGTGATCGACACAGGAATGGGCGTCGCCAGCCTCGTCGATGAAATGCAAGACCTGCTCGCCAAGACCGGGGCCGCTGTCGCCACACAGCGTCACGGCGACCACATTGGCGGCCATCACGAGTTGGATGACACCGTGGCGCACGTGTCGCGAACCGCCGACGTCGTGCACGGCGGTCATGACCCGAGCTTCGGCTGCGCTCACCTCCACGAAATCACCTGCGACTATCTCAAGCTGCGCGCCTGATTTGTCACACCAAGGTGTGACGAGTCGACGGTCAGCTCAGTCAGCTTTCTGAGTCATCGGCCAGTTCGAGCCAAGTTGCTTCGAGTTCATCGAGTTCAGTCTGGGCGGCGCTGAGTTGATTGCCGACCGCCAACAGTTCATCGACAACGACCAGACCACTGAGCTTGTCGGCCAACGTGTCGACCCGCTTCTGGGTTTTGACCATCGCCTGCTCGGCTTCTCGAAGTTGACGACCAATCGTCGAGGCACTCGGTCCAGTACGCGCCGCTTTCGGCTTACCCCCACCCGAGCTCAAACCTGCAGCCTTCGGCTTCGCTGATCCGCTCGGCTTCGTGCCGTCCGACTGCTTGCCGGGCTTCTTGCCGGACTTCTTGCCGGACTTCTTGGCGGACTTCTTGCCAGCCAATGCCGCTCGATCAGCAAGCCAGCCACTGACGCCGCCAGGCACACGCTGCATGGCGCCGAACTCGTCAATTGCCAGCACGTGGTCAGCAACGCGATCAAGGAATGCGCGGTCGTGACTCGACGTGACGAGTGCTCCCGGCCAGTCGTCGAGGAACGCTTCGAGCGAACGCAGTGTGTCGAGATCGAGATCGTTGGTGGGCTCGTCGAGGATCAACAAATTCGGCTTGGTGGCAAGCACCATGACGAGCTGCAACCGACGGCGCTCCCCACCCGACAGCATCCGCGTGGGAGCGAACTGAGCGGTCGAGTCGAACCAAAACTTCTCGAGTAGCGCCTTGTCTTCGTGATCCGGCTCTCGATACGGGCCCGCCACGACCTTGCGCACAATGGCGTCCGGGTCAAGTTGACTGGAGTGCTGATCGGCGTAACCAACCACCACGGTCTGCCCGCGGTCGACTACGCCGGCCACCGGATCTTTGCGTCCCGCAATGATGTCGAGCAGCGTCGTTTTGCCCGAGCCGTTCGGGCCGACAACGGCCAAGCGCGCACCAGGCTCGACCAGCAGGTCGACGTCAGAGAAAACCGTGTGATCACCGAACCGTTGGGTGACACCGGTGAGTTCAATCACCTGATTGCCGAGGCGAGTCGTTCCAGCACCAAGTTCGAGATCGTTGCCACGTACCCCAGCGGCAGCAGGGCCGCCGGCGATGATCTCGTGAGCGCTCCGTAGCCGCGCCTTTGGCTTGGTCGAGCGGGCCGGAGCGCCGCGCCGCAGCCAAGCGAGTTCTTTGCGAGCAAGGATTTTGCGCGTCGATTCCTCCGATTCCTCGCGGTCGATCCGCTCGGCACGGGCATCGAGGTACGTCGCGTAAGCGCTGGTGCCAGCCGCAGCCTGGTGGATGTGCGAACGTCCGTTATCAAGTTCGACGACGCGACTCGGGCCAACGGCGCTGGTCAGTCGGTCGAGGGCGTGCCGGTCGTGCGTGACGAGAACAAGTGCCGCCTTCATCGCGACGAGACGCGCCTCGAGCCATTCGATGGCTTCAAGGTCGAGGTGGTTCGTCGGCTCGTCGAGCACGACCATGTCAAATGCGCCCTGCTGGTCGTCAGCCAACACCTTGGCCAAAGCAACACGCTTGGCCTGACCACCGGAAAGCTCGTCGGTCCGCCGGTCGAAGAGCGGCAACACACCGAGCGAAGTGGCCGCTGCCTGGACTTCCCAGCCGTCGCCGAGCACGTCACGCACGATGCCTTCAGGCAGCTTGGGATCTTGTTCGAGTGACACAATCCGAGAACCGCGGCCGAACCTGACAACACCGCTGTCAGGCTGCAGCGCTCCGGTCATGATGCGCAGCAGCGTTGTCTTGCCCGAACCATTGACCCCGACAACCGCAACACGATCGCCGACCGAGATAGTCACGTCGACATCGCTGAAAAGCACCTTGTCGGGTTGCGCCATGCCAACCCCGGATACGTCGACACAAATCACCCGAGCGACGCTACGCCCGAAAACGGCAAGCGCCGACGAACACCCAGTGACGGATGTTCGTCGGCGCAGAAATCAGCAAAGAAGAAACTCAGTCTTCGGCGGGGGCTCCACCGTTCACCTTGGCGGTGACCCGCTCTACAGCTTCGGCCAGCTTTTCTGCAGCCTCGTCGGCCGTGATCTTGCCGGCCTCGACCGCAGCGTCGACCCGCTCTTGCATCTGATCGACGATGGCGTCAACGAGTACATCAACCGTCACGCCCTGAGCGGTGGCAACCTCGGCCAGGGTGGAGCCAGCCTGCAGTTCAGCGCGCAGGGTGTCGGCGTCAATGCCAAGGAGATCGGTCACAACTTCGGAGCCACCGAACTTGCCCTTGCCACCAAACTTGCCCTCACCACCAAACTTGCGCTCGCCACCAAACTTGCCCTCGCCACCGAACTTGCGCTCGCCACCGAACTCGGGCTCGCCACGGTTACCACGCTTCTCCATCAGCTGCTTGGCAACAGCGTCGGCCTGCGCTGCATCGATAGTGCCGTCGTCGACGAGGGGCTGCAACACGGAGCGGAGGCGTTCGCCAGGCTGCGCTGCTGCATCATCAGCGGGCGCTTCGTCGACCGGGGCGTCATCGACCTGCTGAACAATTGCAGCCGGGACTGCAACGGCGTCTGTATTGACAGCTGCACTGGACATGCCAGGAACGCCAAGCACGAGGCCAGCTGCAGTGCCGCCCAGGAGGCCAGCGGCAAGGCCGATACCCGTCTTCGAGCTGCGGCCCTTGTTCGAGCTGCGGTCATTTGTCATCGGGCCAGTCATCTTCGTCATTGGGGAGTTCCTTTCGAGAACGTCTATTGGGGGATGTCCACCACGATGACGACTGCCGGTGAGACCGAGTCCAGAGGGTTGTAAAGATTGGGTAAGAACGCTTCGTCAGGCTTCGGGCAAAGAGAAACCGACGTCTGCACCGCCACCGTCGCGATGCAGCGCACTGACAGTGCCACCACTTCGCTCGACGATCTCACGGACGATGGCGAGGCCGAGCCCTGAGCCCGGCATTGTCCGAGCGGACACCGAGCGGTGGAACCGATCGAAGATCAGGAGCCGGTCCTCCTGCGGGATGCCCGGGCCACGATCGAGCACACGGAGATCGCCGCCACGCACGACCACCTCGATTGATCCACTCGACGTATCGAACTTTGCCGCATTCTGAATCAGGTTGGTGATTGCCCGTTCCAGGCCAGCGGGCGGGGCAAACACGACGCCTGCAGCTGCAACGTCCACTTCGACCACGCGGCCCTTACGACGCGCGACTCGCGCACCCACCGATTTTGCCAACACTCCGAGATCAATGATGTCAGCTGGTTGTTCGGCGAGTTCGCCGGACGCGACCGAAACGAGCTCGTTGACCAGATCAGTGAGTTCTCGCACCTCACCGTCGAGGTCATCGAGAATGCGTTCCTGCATCTCAGAGCCCATGTCTGGGTGTCGCCGGATCACCGAGAGATTCGTGCGCAGGCTGGTCAGCGGGGTACGCAACTCGTGGCCGGCATCTTGCACCAGGCGCTGCTGTTCTGTTTGCGAGCGGCGAAGCGCACTGAGCATCGACTGAAACGCGGCCCCGAGGCGCCCGACCTCGTCGGCGCGCTGTTCGGCCACTGCCAGGTCGAGATTGCCTGAAGCTTCGACTTCTTCGGCGGCCCGCGTCAACCGGCGGAGCGGGGCGGCGACAGTCGATGCGAGGAGCCACCCGATCGCGGCTGCCATCAGCGACACGAGGATCACCAAGAACGTCGTCCGCTGCCGCAAATCGGAAAGCACCCGGTCTGTTTCACCCAGCGACCGAGCAACCTGAATTCCACCTCGCGCCGCCCCGACGGTGTGCACCCTGAATCGTTCACCTTCGAAGGTGATCGTCGCGACGTCGAAGCCCTTGTCGTCTCCGGTGGCCAGCTTCGCTTTGGCGGTCAATTCGAGGTTCTTCTTGAACGACGAGTTCACGACTTCGGCAGTGCGGTCCAACAGCCGCACCGAGTACACGCCGAGCAAGCCCCGGCCCGGAAGCACGACCAGATCGTCGCCGCTACGGATGTTGACCAACAGCGACGTTGCCTCCTTCATCGATCGATCAACCTCGTCCACCAGCCGCGTACTCGTCGAGCGGTAACTCACCACGCCGACCATCGCCGTGGCTACGAACCCGAGGACTGCCATCGCCACGGCGATCTTGACGCGCAGCGACCTCATTGCGGTCGGCCTATCACGAGGCGCCACTCAAACGCGCCGTGTACCCCACGCCGCGCACGGTGTGCACCAGTCGTTGCTCGTCGCGCTCCTCGGTCTTCCGTCGGAGGTAGCCGATGTAGACAGCGAGGTTCTTCGAATCCGGCCCAAAGTCATAGTGCCAGATGCGTTCGTAAATCGTGGTGTGGTCGAGCACAATTCCCTGGTTCTGCACCAGCAGTTCGAGCAGGTCGAACTCGGTCTTGGACATCACGAGTTCCCGGTCGCCCCGAAACACGCGACGCGCCGCCGGGTCAAGCCGCAGATCACCGAGTGTCAGCGGCGCTGCAGTCTCGGCGGTGCTGTAGTCAGCACGCCGAACCAGTGCACGGAGGCGAGCCAACAGTTCATCGAGGTCGTACGGCTTCGGGAGGTAGTCGTCAGCGCCGACATCGAGGCCGGCCACGCGGTCAGAAGTCTCGGTCCGAGCCGTGAGCATCAGAATTGGCAACCGATTCTCTTCGGATCGCACGACGCGACAGACGGTGAGCCCGTCGACCATCGGCATCGAGACATCGAGGAGCAAGATGTCGGGTTCGCTCGTTCGAACGGCATCGAGACACTCGGCACCGTTGGTCGTTGCGGTGACGCAATATCCCTCGAGTTCGAGTGCTCGAACGAGCGCTTCACGCACCGCACGATCATCCTCGGCGATGAGGACGTGTTGGTTCGGTGCGTTGGCCACCCGTGCAGTCTTGCTGGTCTTGGTGAGAGTCAGGTGTGAATGCGGCGGGTTGCGATCACCCTCAGTCGAGTCGCGTGTGCCCAAAGTCGTCTGCTAGAAGTGCGAATGCAACTATTCGCGGCGCCGACCCCAGTTGGGGGCCGACTCCTTCCAATCGCAGTTGCGCTGGTCGCGGCGGGCGGGGCAATCGGTGCGACGGTGCGCTGGCTGGTCGCAACGTTGATGGAGGCTGAGCCAGCGACCTGGCCGTGGTCAACACTGTGCGTCAACGTCGTCGGCTGCGTGATGATCGGTGTCGCTGCCCGGTACATCGAACGCGGCTCGCAACAATGGGACTTCATCGTTACGGGCCTGCTCGGAGGATTCACGACGATGTCATCGTTCGCCGTTGAGTTGAACGACTTGGTGGACGCCGGCCGATCGGGCCTGGCCTTCGGCTACGGAATCACAACGGTCGTCGCAGGCGCGGGCGTCATCGCTGTCATATTGCGAGGATCGTCGTGACGCCGGTCGCGTTCATCCTTGCGGCAGCAATCGGCGCAGTTCTGCGCTTGTTGATCGGCCTCACCGTCTGCAGCTGGCAGGCCCTGCTTGTTGCGAACACCGCAGGCGCGGCAGTGCTCGGGTACGTGAGCACCGCCGATCTCTCGGCATCGACAATCACCGTGATCGGTGTCGGATTCTGTGGCGCGCTCACGACCTATTCGTCGTTCGCACTCGAAGCGCGATCGCTCGGCTGGCGATGGGGTGCCTTCTATGCGGCTCTGACAATCGGCTGTGTGTGCGCTGCCGCGTCGATCGGATCGACGCTCGCCTGAAGCACCTGGTTTCGGGCTCAGGCGGTTTCGAGAATCCGGACCGGCAAAGCGCGCGGACCGCGGATCTGACCGACGCTCCACGAGACATCACCGGCCAACTCGAACTTCGGGAACCGTTTCACGAACTCTTCGATTGCAACCTTGAGTTCGAGGCGAGCGAGGTTTGAGCCCAGGCAGCGGTGGATACCAAGACCAAAGGCTGCGTGGCGATTGGACTCGCGGTCGATGATGAACTGATCGGCGTCTTCGAATACGCGAGGGTCGCGGTTGGCGGCCGGAAATGGCAGGAGGACCCAGTCGTCCTTCTTCATTGGGCAACCGTGGAAATCAACGTCCTTCGCGACCATGCGGGCCATCGTGACCGGCGCGTAGGCACGGAGGAACTCTTCGAGCGCAAAGGTCATGACCTCAGGCTCGTCGTGCAAACGTTCCAGGTCAGCAGGGGTCTGTGCAAGGTGCCAGAGCGATGATCCGATTGCGGACCACGTCGTGTCGATACCAGCGATGAGCAGCAGGACCATGGAACCACGGACGTGCTCTTGACTGAGTTTCTCGCCGCCAAGTTCGACGTTGAGGAGGTAGTCAGTGAGGTCTTCACGCGGGTTGTCGATGTGATCCTGGACCTGAGCATCGAGATACGCGTCAAGCTTCTGGAAGTTCTCTTGACGGTCTGCCGTCGGGGCGTTGATGGTCTCAAGCGTGTTGTGGACGAACTCGCGGAACAGAGCCTCGTCGGCTTCGGGGAAGCCGAGCATCCGCCCAATCACGTTGACAGGGATGTGCTGCGCGTACTGGATGGCAGCATCGACGACCGTGTCGCCAGGCGTGATGTCACCCATCTCGTCGAGAAGCCGGGTGCACAACGCACGGATCTCGTCCTCCCACGGCTCGATCTGCTTCGGAGCGAACGGCGGCAGCAGCAGACGGCGCGCCAGGTTGTGGAACGGCGGATCGCTGGAAATCGGCGGAACCACACCGATCGGTGCGGGAATGGCGGCATCGCCCGGACGAGCGTGGCTGACCACGACGCTCCGGCTAGTGAAGTTCTCGGTGTCGTAGGCGACATCTTGGACGGCCTCGTGCGTGATCGGCGTCCACATGCCGCCGTAGCGATCAGAGTGGGCAACGGGGCAACCGGAATCGCGGAGTTCCTTCCAGACTTCAGGCGCGTTGGGGTTGTACGCCTTATCGGCGTGATCGAAGTCGGTGGCAAAGTCACTGACCGGGCCGTAGTCGGCAGCGTTGTAGGGAACGCGTTCCCAAGCAATTGCGTTCTCAGGGCTGTCCGACAGCGCCAGCGGCTCAGAAATTGTTGGATCGATCGTGTCAGTCATGGAGTTCGAGCCCTTCAGGAATCGGTAATCGTGATGGCGTATTCGGGGCAGTTTGAGGCGGCAAGCCGAGCCTTGTCTTCGAGATCGGGACTGACCGATCCGTTGCCGAGCAACACCGCCTGGCCATAGTCGTCGACGTCAAACAGTTCGGGAGCCAACGCATAGCAACGGTTGTGACCCTGGCATTTTTCGACATCAAGATGGACACGCATACGTGGACCTTACGGCCAAGAGTTGGGGTGATCCCAGCCGACAGCCATCTTTTTCGCACAGTGTTCCAATGCGTGCCTTCAGCACCTCGGTGATCAGCGGGCTGCAGCACCTTCTCGAGAATCTGGCCCGAGGAGGTCTCACTTGTTCCGGGCGACGTCCCGGAATACCGCAAACGTGCCGAACGGCTCGACCTGAGGTTCGGTCGCGAACTCAACGTCGTGGCCGACCATCAGGTATCAGCGCCGGCGAATCCTCCACGAGTTCGAACCCCATGAACGTGAGCAAGTGGGGGTTGCGACCCCCTGCCCGGGTGTCGTGCCGGACGGGGTTACAGG
>TARA_B110000459_G_scaffold34367_1_pt1 | contig 14943 bp, 6 predicted proteins | sample TARA_B110000459 | Tara Oceans TARA_B110000459 (sample SAMEA4398296) | marine metagenome | biome: Polar Biome; feature: [SRF] surface water layer (ENVO:00010504); material: water (ENVO:00002006), including particulate matter (ENVO:01000060) such as... | depth 5 m | reverse complement strand
CAGCAAGGTCAGCAAGGACAGCAAGGTCAGCAAGGACAGCAAGGTCAACAGCAAGACAATGGGCAAGGACAGCAGCAACAAGGTGGAGACCAAGGAGGCCAACAAGGCCAACAAGACAGTCAAGACCAAAACGGTCAGAACCAAAACGGTCAGGACCAACAGCAGCAAGGACAAACCCAGAACGGTCAGCAAGGTCAACAAGGCCAGCAAACCGATCAACAGCAAGGCCAGCAACTTGACAACCAAGACCAAAACGGCGAAAACGACAACGATGGAGACGGCATCCCTGATGACCTCGACAATGATGACGACAACGACGGATTGGTTGACGACCTCGACGACAACCCGCAAGATCACGACAACGACGGAATTGACGACGCTGAAGACAGCGACGACGATGGCGATGGAATCGATGACGATGAAGAAGTGAACGACAATGATCCTAATACGAACATTTACGATCACGACAACGATGGAATCAGCGACGCTGTTGACCTCGACATCGACAACGACGGAATCGACAACAGAAACGACGTTGCTGAAGATGGTGTTACCGATCTATCCCGTGACCACGACAACGATGGCATGGACGATGGAGTAGACGACGATGACGACAACGACAACATTCTTGATGTCGATGAAGCAGACGGCGACTTCGGTAACTACCGCTACGATCACGACAACGACGGAATCTGGGATCTCAGTGACACCGATGACGATAACGACGGTCTTTCAGACTGGTTTGAAATCAACGATGGCAACGATCTCACAGGTCAATTTGACCACGACAACGACGCTATCGATGACCACATCGATGACGACGACGATGGCGATGGAATCCTCGATTCCCTCGAATCTTGAATACGTTGAACGGATTTATGTTGTAACTCCAATGCAACTTGTATTGGACGGCCGGGTCTCAGGGGAGTCAGCTCCCCTGAGGCTCCTTTCTTTTTGATATCCTTTTATTCTGGGTGATACTTTTGACACCCAACTACCCATTGTTTTGATATACAGTTCTTTGGTCAGCAACTTGTTAAGAGGGGCTCACATGCTGAAAATCCGATACAAAAAGAATTCAGAATCAAACATACTCACATCAGTGATTTTAGTCATGCTCATGGTTATGAGTACGACACTCGCAATGATGATTCCAACAGAGTGGGATGAACCTGCAACAACAGTTGATGTTGAATACACTCCTATGGAAAGTAGCCCTGCTATGCAGTCAATGAATCAAGCAGGCCAAGGCAGTTATGACGGCGTTACGACGTTCAATAACGATGATGTCCACCCTTCTCTGAGTGACATTTTGTGGGCTGATACCGGGGTCGCTTCTGGAGTAATTCACGATACTGCTGCCATTGAAGCAATCATGGCATCAAACAATTTCCTCGTCGAAGAATCAAACCGTGATGACCACGATAACGATGGCATCAGCGACTTATACGATCTCGACGATGACAACGATGGTATTTACGACCTGCTGGAGCGTTTCGATGGTTGTTACGGGACAGATCCATTCGATCATGATAACGATGGCATCTCCGATGCCGATGATTGGGATGACGATAACGATGGAATCCTCGAAGGACCTCTTGACATAGCGGCACTTGAGGCTCAAGGGCTCGATCCACTCAATGTTAGCACTCACCGTTACCTACCTGAAGATACAATCCATCCATGGACTGGAACTCAAGTAGGCGCATTTTACCTGGCAGATCAAAGCCCATTTGACCATGATAACGACGGTGTAACAGATGAAGACACAGATGGTTCTGGAGCAGGACGATTTGACGAAGACGACGACAACGATGGGCGTATTGACCAATTTACATGGCCATGTGACTTCGATAACGACGGTGTAAGAGATTACTTTGACGAAGACGACGATGACGATGGCGTAGTGGACGTCGAGGATTCAAACCCGTATGATGCAACTGTCACAACATCTCATACTCAAGCAGGCAACCTTTTCGCAGCCCCAACAACATGGGACTTTATTGATTACAGAGACTATTCTGGTGGCGTTAACTATGTTACATGGGAAGCTGCAAGAGTCGATGCAAACGATGAGTTTGACTATGCTGGAGGTGCAACAGGTGATGGCGCAGCAGGTACACCTTCATTCACAGATATCATCGACGGAGATCTTGATGGAGACGGCATTCCAAACTTCATCGATCCTGACAACGACAACGACGGGACTCCAGACTCAGCGGATACGGATGACGATAACGATCTTATTCTCGACATGTTCGATCCAGACGACGACAACGACGGAATCCCAGATGTCTGTGTAAACATCGATTTCAACAATGATGGCCTAAGTGATTATACTTGGACCAATAGATCTCCTTACGAAACACCAGGTGGCGATACCGACGGAAAGACTGGAGTGGATTGCGAACTTGATTATGATCAAGACCTTGATGATGACAGGCTTCGCCCGTTCGACCAAAACTACAACGCAATCTATGATTGGCTTGACCCAGAAATGGGTGGAACAACCTCTCCAGATAACCTAGGAAACGTTCTGGTAAGTGGAGACGCTACAAACTTCGAGTATGACACTGACAATGATAACATCGATAACGAGAACGACAGTTTTCCTCTTGACAAGGCATCTGACGTTATTGCTTGGAATTGCCCAACATCAGCAAATCCAAATCCAACAAATCCAGATCCAAGATGTCAAACACGTCGTGCATCGTTCTCTCAATTCAATGATTGGGACGGCGATGGCGTACTGAATTGGGAAGACGTTGATGACGACAATGACGGAATTATCGACATGCTCGACATTGATTGGGATTGCGACCTTGACAATGATGGAGATCTTCACGCTATCAACGGTGCATTGTATCGTGATGACGGTCCAAACTCCATAGATTCAGACATCGATGGAGATGGCCTAGCAAACGACATCGACTGGGATGATGATAACGACGGTCTCTCGGACCTGTTTGATCCAGACGATGGAAACTGTGGGCTGGTTGATGCAGATCTCAGCGATGCTTTCCAGCAACCAGCATACCCTGTTGGTGACGGGGGGTCTCTCACTGGTGGAGCAGATAACCAAGATTACACTACAAATGCAGACGCATATTGGGCTATGGTATTCTTGCACAACCCGTTCTCCGAGATGATGCTTGATTACAACGGATATGACGGAACAACAAACCCAGTAACGCCAGGGACCATCCCTGAATTCTACTGGTTCCTCTTCGCCCGTTGGTCCTCCTACAATGGTGGAAATGAATGGGATATCGACAGTGATGGAGACTCTCTTGTTAACGGCCTTGACATCGATCAAGACGGCGATGGACTACCAGACTGGTGGGACCAAGACGAAGGAAACGATGGGATTCAAGATGTGAACGACGTGAAGATGGGCGGTTCATTCAATATGACAACATGTGGCGTAACTGTAGGAAACCTTGGCCAAGGATTTGTTTGCGGATATGCATATGCTATTGCATATCAAATGCCCCTTAACGGAGTAAATGCTCAATTCGGACTTCCATACTCAACACGGCCTGACGCAGTCGTCGACCAAGGAGCAACCCCTGGTGGAGCCTCTGGCAACTGGTCTTGTACTCCAGGTGCACAAGGTGGCTGCTGGCATTACGACTTCGGCGGAGATGGTAATACAGATTCTGCAATAACTTATCTTCAAATGCAAAACAACCGAGATTCGTTCGTTACCTGGATGGGCCTTTTCACAGGTATCTGGCAATGGAACTCGGATAACGGTCTAGAAGCCGACTTCCCAGATGAACTCGGAGCCGATTTACTTCAAAATGATGTAGATGGAGATATAGACGGAGACTTCTACAACAATACCCTCGACCTCGATGATGATTATGACTCTGTTTTCGACTGGTTTGACGTCGATGACGATAACGATGGCCTATGGGATTATTTCGAAATAGATTCAAACGACGATCTTGATGATGACGCTGGTCAAGAAAATGGCAACTTCTTCACAGGTACGAACTGCGTCGATAACGACGACGACGGAAACGATGCAGACGCCGACGACGATGGATTCTACCAAGCTGTGTGGGACCGTGGGGACATGACCCTCGGACTCATCCAACCCAAGGTATACGACGTTGACAACGATAACGATGGTGTACCAGATGGAGAAGATGTTGACGACGATAACAACGGGATTCTCGATGCCGATCAAGAACTCATCGCAGGATGTTTCTGGGGCGAAGAACAATCAACATGGGACCATGATAACGACGGAATTGTGAATTGGGCTGATGATGATTGGGATGGCGACGGAATTACGAACTCTGTGGAATTACTAGTATCCTTAACTCAAGCATTCGACCACGACAACGATGGAGACAGAGACGATATCGATGTCGACGATGATCAGGACGGAATGCATGACGAAGACGAAGTCATGCTATGGCCGGAACGATTCCAGCGAAATTCTACCAATCCATGGGACCACGATGACTTCGGAAGCGGAGAAGCTCTTGCGAATCCAACTGACCCATTCACTGGGCCGGACGTAATTGACGAAGACGATGACAATGATACCAGAGCAGATGCTGATTGGGATCACTTGGAAGAAGGATTCTCATCAGATCCATGTTATGCGGGAGCTCTTTCTTCTGACTGGGACTCCGACAATGACTGTACGCTTGATGAAGACGACAAGGCACCTACATTCATCACTCTAGACATGCCAGGCAATCTATGGATGGATGCTCAGAGCCCGGCAATCTTCAGCGGTGTTGTTACGTGGGTCAATCCAATTACACTTGCTCAAGAAAATGCGAGCAATATGCCAGTTCAAGTTCATATTGAATGGGCTGCAAACGGAACGACTGCAATCGAAACAACAAACATTCTCACAGGCCAAGATGGACGCTTCTCAGTAGGCCAGTTCCTCTATCCTGAGGATATTGTTGTAGGCGATAGCACGACGTACAAGGTCTATGCTGTCGTAACTGAGATGTTTGCTTTCAATGGCGCCACATCTGCTGACTACTTGGTCGGTGTCGAGGCGAATATGACCATTGATCCAAGCAGTAACAATTGGGAATTCTTCAGAAGCGATGAACAACAGTTGTGGTTGGAATTTTATTCGTACTATACTGCTGACTATCAGCGTGGGATTTATTCAAACCCGATTCCATATGCTCCAGTAACATTCTCTTTCTATGGTGGATTATTTGGCAATCTCACAGAGCCAACAAACTTTACCAACTTTGACGGACTTGGCTATCGTGCCAACTCTAACGGATTGACCTCGGTATCATTCGAGCAGCTTGGAGGAGCAACTGGTGTCTGGAAACAAGTACAATTCAACTCGACGATGGACAACGGAGCAGGCGTAGCACCTGGCGGTCTTGAAGAAATTATTTGGAACAATAACACAAAGGTTCACGATATTGTTCAGGATTCAAGTGGCTTGTCAGCCCAGTATGAACGAGTCAATACGAGTTTGCCAGCAGGCGACTACAGTTATGTTGGACGGGTTCAACCCGATCTTGCCACAGAATATCCGTTCCCGTTCTTACATGGAGATGAGGACGAACCTCGTTCAATGCGTGTCATGCACAGAATGAACATCGCAGGTACAATGACGTTGGAAGGAACACAACCAATTTCATTCTTCGATGCAACCATCAACAATGGTGACGGAACATTCGGTAACTGGAGATACATGTATCACGGCCCTGCGCTCACTGCAGCTGGAATTGATTACAATGAAGTGTCTGCATACAAGGCTTACAGCACACTCTGGGACGGCAATGATGCCTCTCTAACTGGCCAGGCAATCAACATCATTGATTTCGTTGATGTTAACGCCACACATTGGTTCATCACACTTGTCAATGGCGGAGATGCAAATCTCCCCCCATGTGGACAAGTTGATCCTAGCGACCCAGATAGCCCAGTACGCTGTGAAATCGTGCCAGAAATGGATACAGGCACATCTCTTGGACTCTCTGGCGATGTTTCAAACAGAACTGAAATCCCATGGACGGTAGATCCAATCGCAGTTCAACTTGACAGAGACCGTAACGGTATCTTCAGCAGTGGTGGAGAAACACAATTTACTCAAACACCTAAATGCCGTGATGCACTTGGAAACGATATCCTCATGACCGTGCAAGGTGACGAAACAGAATGTCAGACAAAAGGTGGAACACAAGCTGTTTACGATTACAACTTCACTTGGGAAAGCCAATTCGCATCTGGAACTTATGGAATGCGCGTCGACTTTACAAATTCGGCGTATTACTTCACAGGAAATTCATCAACCCTTGCAACCACTGGTGCTTACATTAACGTAACAGTCATCGGAACAACCGACTTCCAACTAACATCAATTCCACGTTTATATCGCAACACGAACACGTCAATACAAGCTCGATTGATCGACAATTCATTACAACCAGTCCGCGAGGCACCAGTCAACTATACCTGGTCCTTCGATGGTCGAACTGAAACCAGTTATACCGACACAAACGGATTCTTTGAAATGCCATTCAACATCACTGCAGATGACGACTTAGGTTCATTCACGCTGACGTTCGATTACGAAGGCACATCACTGCTCAAGTCGAGCAATGCTGTCCAACAGGTTTGGGTTGTTTCTCGAACCTTTGTTTCAGTGATTTCTACAGATGGCAATAGACGGCAATCTGGAGATTTATGGGACTTTACTGCTCAGGTGAAAGACGATAATAAGACGTTCGAATACGATTCGGGCGGCCGCGATCTCGATGGTACAACTGCGCCAAACGGTGGCCTAGTAGACGTTATCTTTGAGGGAACAGACTTTGACAACGTTCAACACCGTCAAGTCATTGCAACACTTGCACCATCTGCGGGTGTTATCTCCTTACCAGAAACCCAGCCTGACAGCGCCCATTTGTGTTATTATGACGGAAATGGTGATGGGTTCGCAGACCGTGATCTCAACCAAGACGGCGTTCTAGAACGTCTGGAAAGTGTTGGTTGTTTGAAGGCGGACGTCAGTCCATTGAACCCAACGAACCTCAGGGAGGATCCAGAATCGTTCCTACCGGACGGATTCGGACCAGTCAATGTTATTCTTCGATTTGAAGAATCACTGCCAAATGAAGGCTGCGCAGGTCTTGATGCAAGTTATCTTGGACTACAAGGGCAATGGGATCCATGTGCAAATGTACCTGGGAACAACCACTTCAGAACCGTCATGACATACAATGCAAACGGATTCTCACTCATTGGAAGGACCCTCTTATCAGTTGATGACCAAATTGTATACACGAGTGAAATTGATACTGTTACAGGACTCGTTGTTCCAAAACCAATGGTTGTTACAGGACAGCTAAAGGATGAACTTGGAACGAATCTAACCGACCGTACAATTCGTGTCAGTTATGAGATGGTGAATGGCCAAAGCGGCCCAGTGAATTGTAATGCTGGCGTTACTGACAGCGATGGGTTCTATTCTATCGCTTGCCCACTTTCTGATGCAACTGCCGGTAAGACGAAGGTTACAGTCTCGTACTCTTCGTATGATAACAACGATGCATTCCGTTATGACAACAAGACAGTCCAAACTGAATTCGATGTGTTTTCAAACTCAACACTCGACATTAACGAAGTAGGGCCGTTTAAGTCAAGCGTCGACACATTCACAGTCGATGGAATACCTTACCCTGTTCTTTACTTGAAGGAATCATTCCACGTTGACGCCCTACTCAGCCAGAGTAACGGGCGTTCAGTTGGTGGCAAGTGTCTCAACATCTATCTGGATCCTGAAGAAAACATTCGACCTATTGCAACAATCCGCACAAGCGATATTGATGGTACTGCTGAGTGGTTTAGTGGAGATCCTCTCCAAAACCCAACACTGCGTGGTGTGGAATTAACAGGCGGTAAGAAAGAAGGATTCAGAACTCTTCGAGTTGCCTTTGAGCCTGACTTTAACATCCCTGGTGGTTGTGACAGAGACATTGAGAATGTTCTCAACGGGTCATTCGCAGAACTCGACGTATTGGTACGATCTCGTGTTGATATGCAAGTTCAAACTACATGGTATAGAGGTGGTGAAGCAGGTGTTCCAGAGAATACGCCTATTGTTGGCGAAGTAGCACTATTACGCGATCGAATCGACGTTGCGATTGAGGCGGAAGAGATTCAATTCATTCGTCAATATCGAGATGAGACCGGAGCATGGCAAACAATGCCAGGTGGAGTCAACAATTCTATCACAAATGAACAAGGGATTGCTCGATTTGAATGGAATTTCGATGGACGCACATGTGATGGAATCGAATGTACTGGTGAATGGCAAGTTATTGCAGTTTATGCAGGAAGCACCAATTTCCAAGCATCTCAGAACAACATCACTTTCGCTGTAGATTACAAAGAAAGAGTCGACGAGGAAAAAGCAGGATTCTTCTCTCCAGAGAATTTGATGGCGTATGGAATTGTCCTCATGGCTCTGCTTGTTGCGAGTGCGCTTTACTATCGCCGAGCAATGAGCCGCAGACAAGTTCAGTCTCTACGTGGTATCCTCACAGATACGATGATGCAGCTTGAAGCGAGCAATGAATACATTAAGATCATCTTTGATTGCTACAAGAATCTTGTCAAGCACTTCCGTAAGTACGGCTTCATGAAGAAGGTTTACGAAACAACTCGTGAATTCGAAGCAGCAGTTCGTACAGCGTTCAACATGGTTCCTCCACAACAGCTCGATGGTTTCCTAACCATCTTCGAAGAGGCGCGTTACTCCGATCACAACATCGGTGTCATGCAACGTGACCAAGCAATTTCAACCCTTGGAGCGATTACCAGTTCGATTACAGCCGCTCTAGGCGAAGACTCGTTGGTGAAGCGATACGAAGCCACTGGATTGTACGATAAGCAAACTAAGGCTGGAGAATTTGTCGCTGCAGACGGTACAACTCGTCAAGCAGGAATCGTTGAAGGCGAATCGACCGACTTCAAGATTTGAAGCGTGAACGAACCTCTGCAAGGATTGGCTTAGCCAACCTTCAAGGGTTGGATGCGCTCTCAAGTTATCATGGAAGACTGGAAGATACTCATCGACCGCGCTATGGCTGCAGAAACACAGAACACGATTGAAGCACACAAAATCTACGGTGATGCAGTCCGTTCAGCACTTGCTCAAACACAAATGCTCCTTGGAGATCTAGAAGCAGCGCAAGTCATCGAAGCCTTGTATGGGGCCCTCGTAGCATACTCCCAACAAGTCATGCTTCGAATGAAAGCTGAAGATCCAGAAGTCGGCGGAGTCGATCACGCATTCCGTGCAGGCCAAGCCTACGGCGTGTCCTGTGTTCTCAACCACCTCATCGATCAGTTAACTGACGTGGCGGGAATTACTGCTCTCGGCGCTCTTGATGACTTTTCTGATACACTCCATGATGAAATCATCATCCAGGGCCGGGCTGCAGGCTTAACTGTCGAACTCTTGGATGCAAAAGGCGAGATTCTCTACGATTGAGACTTCCTTTCGCGTCGGTGGCTTCATAACCAGCAGGTAGGTCGCGAGAATGCCTCAAAGCATCGAGGGAGTCATATGAGCAAGCCAATACGAAAGACAAATGCAGATTTGGTCGAGTTAATCGGTCAACTGAAAGCCCAGTCTCGTGATACCGGTGTTGCACTATGGCGAGATGTTGCTCAGCGCCTCTCTAAGAGCCGCAAAAACTGGGCCCAACCAAACCTAAGCCGCGTAACTCGTTACGCCCCAGAGGATGCAACCATCCTTGTACCTGGGAAACTGCTTGGATCTGGTGAAGTCACAGGGAACCGCACCATCGCCGCCTATAGTGTCAGCACAAGCGCACGAGCCAAGATTGAAGCCGCAGGTGGGCGAATTCTCACCTACGGTGAATTGATGAACGAAAACCCAAGCGGAAACGGGGTGATTATCCTTGGATGAAGCAACTACCTACGTCTTTGACGCCGATGGACTCATCCTAGGACGTCTCGCATCGACAGTAGCAGATATGCTTCTGAAGGCTGCACGCTCAGATCGTGATGACAAAGTTGTCATCATCAATTCTGAGAAAGCAATCGTTTCTGGAAGTTCAACATCTGTTCTACAGAACTATCACGACAAATATGCATTGAACCATGCTCGCAAGGGTCCTTTTTACCCACGTATGCCAGATATGATCCTCAAGCGTACTGTTCGCGGTATGTTACCTTACCAAAGAAAGAGCAGTGGTCGCAGAGCACTCCGAAATCTACGTGTAGAAATCGGTTGCCCTCATCATCTTGCCTCAGGCATGCCGGAAGGCCATGTTGAAGGCGATGACACCAACATTCGCAAATCCTTGCCAGAAAGTTATGTCCGCCTCGGCGACATCAGCGCAAGTCTTGGTGCACCAGCGCACCGATGGACCGGAGGTGAACAATAATGGCACGTAAGAAGAAGTCAGTAGAAAGTTCAGGAAAGAGAAAGACAGCGGTTGCACGAGCATCCGTCAAAGCAGGAAAAGGTCGAGTTCGCGTAAACAGTGAGCCAATCGAAATCCTACAACCCTCTCTTGCACGCCGTAAGGCAATGGAACCACTGGTCATTGCAGATGCAATGAATCGCCTTTCCAAGGTTGACATTAACCTCACTACCAACGGTGGAGGAATCATGGGCCAAACCGATGCAATTCGAACTGCAATTGCTCGTGGCCTGGTTCACTACAACGGTGGAGCAGAAGGGATCGACGAAGAACTTCGTGATGAGTACCTGCGATTTGATCGTAGCCTTCTTGTCAACGATCCTCGCCGCAAGGAAGCAAAGCACCAACTTGGACGTGGTGCTCGCCGCAAGAAGCAAAAGTCCTACCGATGAGGTGATGAAAGATGATAATTCCAATCCGTTGTTTCAGCTGTGGAACCGTAATTGCTCACAAGTGGGAAGCGTTCAATGAAAAACTCGCAGAGGGTGCTAGCATAGGCGACGCACTCGACCATGTAGGTTTCGAACGCTACTGTTGCCGACGTATGTACGTTGGACACATTGATTTGATCGAAGAAATCGTTCCTTTCAGTGCACAACACAAGTGAAGATATCAGGGGCCTGTGGGTTAGCTTGGCCTATACTTGGCGGCTGGGGGCCGTCAGACCCCAGTTCAAATCTGGGCAGGCCCATTCGGTAGATATCCGAGGGTAGCACCTGACCGAACAGCCTTGCATTGATATGGTTCAATCCCTAGCACGCGTTATGCGCTCCCGAGCCGTTGCACTGTTTGTTCTTCTCTTAGCGACCAGTCTTACCCCATTCGTATCTTCAGATGTGACCATCGCAACAGATGCAACGTGGGTAGGAGAGAATCATGTTCTCGATGGTAACGTAACAGTTACATCGACCTCTACTCTCACTATTGAGCCAGGAGCAGTCATCGATACAGGAGACTATTGGATTCAAATCGACGGCTCCCTCATCGCAACGGATGTTGAATTCATGTCGAGTGTTACACCAAGTAGCCAAGGTTCAACCGGAGCGGGATTGTGGCCAGGAATCATCATTTCATCATCAGCTGATGCGGTATTAACCAACGTTACAATCCGTGGTGCCGAATCTGCTTTAGCAGTCCATGGAGACGTTACAATCCATGAAGAAATTCTGATCACAAACAGTTACATTGGTCTTGATATCCATGCTACTGGAACTGTCATAGCGGAAAACGTAACAATGGACACAATTGACATTCAAGCAGTTCACAATGAAGGCCAGTTTACTGTTACAACCGGTGAATTCACAAATGCTGCAACCGGAATTTATTCCTCAAATCACCTTACTGCATCAGATGTAACATTTACTCAGACTGGTTTCGCTCTTGATATTGTGGCAGGAGATGCCACCATTACGGGACTTGGTCTCGACAATGTTAGCGTTGGAATAGGATCTGATGCTGGCGCTTCCACCACTGTAAGCAGTATTTACGGCCAGTCTGTGACCCTGCTTATCGACGGTTCAGGTACTGATGATCTGACAGTCTCAGACGCTCTTCTTACTGGGGATCGACTCTTATGGGGTTCAGTAGAAAGCATCTACGTTTCGGAAATAGATTTCACCCAGCAAGCACTTGATAGAACGGCAATTGACATACGCTGTACAGTTGATTGCATATTTGATGATGTAACACTCTCCCAAACTGAAATTGGATTTGACATAGACGGGCCAGGTGTGACGGAAATTAAGAACAGTAATGTTGACTCCACAAATATCGCTTTACGAGGTTCAGGAGATGGCTTACTAATCCTCGAAGAATCAAATTTCTCCTCCCAAGGAAAAGTAATGACGTTTTCAGGTCTCGACACAGAGATTACAGATACAAATGCTGAATTAAGTCAAGGAGATGGCCCCGCAGTCAATGTATTGGAAGGGCAACACGATTGGAATGAATTCAATGTTGAAAAAGCCTACAGCAGTTCCGATGTAACATCTCAAGGTATTGATGCATGGTATACATCAATTGAATCTACGAGCTTAACGACAAACGGATATTCAACAGGCGCAGTCTTCGAAGACAGCACCCTTGATGCGGAAACTGCTACGTTCATTAATGGAAAAATCACTGGCCTCTATGGAATTCAGTCAACATTTACGTTTGAGGATTTGGCAACATCTACCCAACAATACGGCGTTCGATTAGCAGATGAGTCTCACCTCCAAACATCGACTTGGTCGGCAAATCTCCACAACACACCTCTTCTCCTTGAAGGCGATTCATCAGCAAATGCTCGCGTATTCACTCCCCAAAACACAGCCCAAGGGTCCTCAGACGCCGTAGGTGATGGCATCTTCCTCTATGGAGGGCCTACAACGAGCACAGTCTCAACAACAACATACGGATATCTTTACGAAACGTATGTATCCTTCACTGACATCAATAATCAACCAATCCAAGCAAATGCCTTTGCCCATAATTTCCTATCAATAGGAGATGCAAATGGGGTCGCTTCTCTTCCTCTGTTATCGACTGGCTCAATGGTTGATGTCCTCTATCAAGGCGCAGGTGTGCGAGCAGAATTAATTGGTAATCAAGCTGGCCAATCAGTTCAGATCATTACCGTCCCCCAAGGAGACTGGAATCTTCCTTCCTCTTCCACAGTCGTTCTAGGAGCGAAGCCAGATGGGAGCCCCCACATGCTGAACGGAAACCTCAACTTCGCAACAAACTCTCAATTGAAACTCATCGATACAACGCTGATTGTTGATGCATCTTCATCCGTCGACCTCGGTGCTTCAGGAACCCTCTCTGGAGACGGAGGCATCCTCAACGCATCCTCACTGTCTCTGAACGTTCAATCGTCCTTCACATCTGAAGGAAGCGGTCTTGAAATCCAATCACCAGTTCAATGGTCATGTTCATCAGCGCAATCAATTAGTAATGTACGATTCACATCTACGCTCTCAATCGGCGCATTATGTGAAGTTGAAATGACCGGGGGCGAAGCAAATGAACAAATCACTGTAGGGGCAGGAGGCTCATTTTCTCTCTTCTCAGTCCTTGAGATCAGTGTTCTAGACAAAGGAGTCCCTGTTGAAGGGGCGACAATTATTGTAGATGGGCAAACTGTTTCCACCGACGCACTCGGAGAAGCAACAGCACAAACCACAGCTCGTTCAGTTAATTCCCAGGAAGACGTTCAAGGGGGCACAAAAACAGTTACAATGCAAATCCAGTCGTTTACCGAGTTCTTTGCTTGGGATACAAAAAGGTCGACATCTCACACATTCATGGCCTCTACTGTGCCTACTGGTACAATCAACTCGTGGCTTGTGTTAGAGAAATCCTGGAGTCCATATCGTCTCGAGGGAGATCTAACAATCGCATCAACAACAAAACTGACAGTCAATGATGGTGTTGAACTTCGTATTGCATCACAGGCAACCATCGATGTACAAGGTGTCTTTGAAGCAGGTTCTGCAACCATTTCGTCCACCGGATTTGGAGCGAGATGGGGAGGATTACTTCTTGACGGAATTGTAGGTTCAAGAATACAACTCTCAGGAACCCAACTCGTTGAAGGCTCTCCATTACTCACAGTATCTGGGTATGGAGAGATGGTTGCTGAAAACGTCAACTTCGCTCGTTCTGCAGGCGCAGATCCACTGATTTCAATCAGTTCAAGTGCACAAGCAACCGTTTCACTTTCAAATTCCCACCTTCGCGACGCAGGTTCAATGTGCATTCAATCACAAAGCCCAGATGCGAAGATTATTTTGGATGGTGTTGAATTTACAAATTGTAACGGTGATGCTGCTTGGATACGCCTCTCCGATGTTGAATTCAATAATGTAACAATCAATGAAGGAATGGAAGACGGACTTGCTCTTATTGGTGTAACTGGCCAGGTAAGCGGCTTGAAAACATCTTCCTTCGTAGGAGACTCAACGGTTCGATTGGAATCAATTGATGGGGACTTTATCCTCGAAGACTCTCAGGTATCTGTGGGGTCAGAAGTTGGATTGATTGCCTTCAATTGTGAAGACATCATCCTAAGAAATTTGGAAATCTCAGGAGCTCCTGGGTTAGACATCGATGAAACTTCAGGCCAATTGGAGCAGATAAACGCTCACGGAAATGGAGTAGGAACTGGTGTAACGATTCGACACGGCAAAGCATCATCGATGATGGTATCGGACATTTCTATTACGAATTATTCAGTTGGTTTGCGCCTCCATGCGCATGACTTCGAAGAACCTGGAATTGCATATATGCAGAATTTGACAATCGTTTCATCCGATGCATTATCGGTTGAGTATTACGATGCTCAAATCTCAGATTCTGATTTAGTTGGCTCAATTTCCGTTGCAGGAAGCACAATCAATCTCATTGACAGTTCAATGATTGGTACAAAATCACTCCCAACCGAGGGAGTTCTCAATGAATGGAGTACACATTCATTAAGCGCAATGCTCAACGGCATCTC
>TARA_B110000459_G_scaffold184748_1_pt1 | contig 14953 bp, 14 predicted proteins | sample TARA_B110000459 | Tara Oceans TARA_B110000459 (sample SAMEA4398296) | marine metagenome | biome: Polar Biome; feature: [SRF] surface water layer (ENVO:00010504); material: water (ENVO:00002006), including particulate matter (ENVO:01000060) such as... | depth 5 m | reverse complement strand
AGTAAATAGTAGAAAAAATACAATTGCAGGAAAAGAGTGGAGTAGTCGTTGCATGGCCGTAAAGTACGACTGACCTTTGCGGTATGAAAAATAGAATTGTAAAAGAGGGGGTTTTTGTGGAAATTGAGTACGTGTTAAGTGAAATTAACGAGAAAGGTGAACAAGGAGAAGTCCTTGAGGAATGCCCTGAAGAGAGCGCTTTCGGTTTCTACATGGGAGCTGGTGAAATACTAGAACCACTCGAAAAAGCACTATTAGGAAAATCTGCAGGAGGACCATTTGAAGTTATTATCCCATGTAAAGAGGCTTATGGAGTAACAACAGATGATGCAATTGTTATGATACCTAAATCAGTTTTTGAAGTTGATGGTGAATTTGATGATGACCATGTTCAAGAAGGTGAGGCTATTGCTATGAATGACGAGGAGGGGAATGAAGTTGTGGGAGTTGTAGTCAGCATTTCAGAAACAGAAGTGGAAATGGATTTTAATCACCCTTTTGCTGAATTAGACCTTCATTTTATTGGGTCTATTTGCGATGTAAGAGAAGAAGCTTAAATAAATGGAACGTACAGAAATAAAAGATTTAGGGGAGTTTGCTCTTATTAGTCGTTTAACGAAAGACCTAACAAAAAACCGTCCTTCTACTCTTCTTGGAGTTGGAGACGATGCCGCGGTTATTGATCCACTAGGAAAACGTGTTGTGATAACAACCGATATGCTGGTAGAAGGTGTTCATTTCGACTTAAGCTACGTTCCTCTTAAGCACCTAGGGTACAAGGCTGTTATAGCAAATTTGAGTGATGTTTGTGCTATGAACGCTAAGCCTACCCAAATTGTGATTGGATTAGGTGTTTCTAATAGATTTTCAGTTGAAGCATTAGAGGAATTATATTCAGGAGTTAAAACAGCGTGTGAGTTGTATAAAGTAGATTTAGTTGGTGGAGACACAACCTCTAGCCCATCAGGACTCACCCTGTCTGTAACTGCTATAGGGCTTGTTGATGGAGATGCTGTGGTTACTAGAGGAGGTGCTTCGGCGGGGGATTTACTCGTCGTTTCAGGAGATTTAGGATCAGCATATATGGGACTTCAGGTCTTAGAAAGAGAAAAGGAAGTTTTTAAAGAAGCTCCTAAAGCTCAACCAGACTTAGAAAATCACAGCAGCATAATTGAAAGACAATTAAAACCAGAAGCTAGAACAGATATCATTACGGAGCTATCAGACTTAAAGGTAAAGCCTACAAGTATGATAGATATTTCAGATGGATTAGCTTCGGAGTGCTTCCACCTAATGGCAGCAAGCGGTTTGGGTGTGAGGATTTATGAAGATAAACTTCCTATAGATCCTAAGACCTACGATACTGCTCGTGAATTTAACTTAGATCCAACAGTTTGTATGTTAAGCGGAGGAGAGGATTACGAACTGCTATTTACAGTCACACAAGAGGATTTTGAAAAGATTCGTAACCACCCTAAGCTATCGATAATCGGTCATATGACAGAAGATGCAAAAGAGCATATTATGGTAACTAAAAACGGCCAAGATGTAGAGCTAAAAGCTCAAGGTTGGGATCCTTTAAAAGAATAAATGGAAAGGATTTCCGGTATATATGGTTTAGAGAATTTCCTCAAAACAGAGGTGAAAGACACAGTAAAAAAAATGCTGAGCCATGGTGCTGGGGAGAGTGAAAATATTGAGGTTTGGTCTGATGATATAAACTTAGCATTAGGTGTCGCAGGGAATTCATCGGTGCATAGCAATTCTGGAGACACTATCATTTCAAGTGGAAACAATGAGATTGAAATCAAATCGCTACTCTCGGATTTACAAAGTGATGGGCTTGAAGAAACTCTTAAAAAATTAAAAGGAAAGTTTTGTTTCGCTTGGTGGAATGAAGGTTCTGGTAAATTAGTGATAGCAAGAGATCGGTTAGGCATAAACCCGATTTACTGGTGTGTAGAAAACAAAAAAGGGGCCATAATGTTTGCCTCTGAAATGAAGACTTTGCTAGCTTCAGGTTTGATTCCTCGATCTTTAAATAACGATGCGGTTATCGATTATTTACGATACTCAACGGTTCATGTTCCTAAAACCCTTGTTGAGGGGATTCATGTGTTAGAGCCTGGGTGTGCAATAGAAGTCCAGGATGAAACAGTTCATGTTTTACGATGGTGGGATACAGCTGAAGAAACTTTATTAAATGGCAGTAAATCTGTTAAAAGTGAGATGTTACGAGCTGTTAGATCTTCACTGACGAAGGATTCACAAGTGGTTTATTTATCTGGAGGAGTAGATTCTTCATCCTTAATTGGTGCTATTTCACAGCTTTCAGAAAACCCTGTGATTAACACATTTGCCATTGAATTTGAGGGGTCAACTCCATGGGAAGAATTGGACGCCTATAAAACTTCAGTTGAATTCTCAACGAATCATACAACGATTAAGGTTTCCGAAGAATCCAGCTCTAAAAAGTTGCATAAAGCAATAGAGCTCATGGACTCACCTTCTATTTATGGAATTAAAAGCCACTTCATAGCCACTTCTGCTAAAGAGGCGGGGTTTAATTCACTAATTAGTGATTTAGGTTTTAATGAAATCTTCGGAAAACATCCTGTCTTAAAACATCCTGTCTTTAAAACTTCAGTTGAGCTCATGAAGCATAGGTGGCTGACGGCTTGGCCTAGAGGGTTGAGGCTATTTGCGGGTTGGATTTTAAAGACTTTATCTCCTGGAGAATCATCTAATAAAAAGGCAGAGATTTTAGCGAGTAATTATTTCGATCTTGAACACACTTACCCCTTGGCTCGTCAGACAATATTAGACAGTCAGATTAAATTGTTAACTCCGAATTTAGCCCTGGCTCGCAATAGTGTTTTTTACGGTGTTGCAAATATTTTGCGAGTTGGTAAATCAGCCTTTAAACTTCCTTTTTTATCTAAGGTGTCAATCCTGGAAATGCATACCCACTTATTATCAACTCTCTTGCCTAACGCTCAAACGTTCAACTCAGAAAACAGTTTAGATTACACAACACCATTTTTAGACCACAACCTAGTGACTCAAGTTCTAGCTAATGAGGACTTAGAATTCCTCACTATAAACTTCCTCAATAAACAAACCACACCCACAAAATTCCCTTGGGAATTACAGCTAAATGGAGTGTATTTAGATTTTCATAATGAGGGAATCGAAGCTTTAAAGGACTTAGTTGTCTTTAGCAAAAAAGCGGTTCATGACTTTGACAACAACTCCTTATCAACGGCCAATCAACGGTTAAGTCTTTCAACATTAGGGCACTATATTAAGCAAAATAATCTTTCTTAAGCACAATCAGTCATGGCCGCACCAGAAAACTCTCCGAACCGTATTTGCAAGCTTTTTGCAATTAAGTACCCAATAATTCAGGGTGGAATGGTTTGGTGTGCTGGCTGGGAGCTTGCAAGCGCGGTAAGTAATGCTGGAGGGTTAGGGATTATAGGTGCGGGTAGCATGTATCCTGAGGTTCTTCGAGACCAAATCAGAAAGTGCAAAGCTGCAACTTCGCTACCCTTTGCAGTAAACATCCCCCTTCTTTATCCAGCTGTTGAAGAGCACATTCAGTCAGTGATTGACTTAGAGGTGCCCGTCGTTTTTACGAGTGCTGGAAATCCCAAAGTTTGGACTTCACTTTTAAAATCTAAAGGAATTACAGTTGTACACGTAGTGAGTAGTTCGAAATTCGCCTTGAAGTCAGAAATGGCAGGAGTAGATGCCGTTGTGGCTGAAGGATTCGAAGCAGGTGGACATAACGGACGAGAGGAAACCACCACGATGTGCCTCATTCCTGCCATAGCAGAAGCTTGTTCTATACCTGTAATTGCAGCTGGAGGACTGTCTGACGGTAAATCAGTTCTTGCATCTATGATTTTAGGCGCTGAAGGCGCTCAACTTGGGTCTCGATTCGTGGCCTGTAAAGAATCATCTGCTCATATAGCATTTAAAGATGCGGTATTAGCTGCTGGGGAGGGCGATACGACCCTAACTCTCAAAGAACTCACTCCAGTTAGAATGCTTCACAACCCTTTATTCAGAGAGTTAGTTGAGGCAAAAGCAAATGGAGCCACATCAGAAAAACTAGCTGAAATATTAGGGAAAGGCAAGGCAAAAAAGGGAATGTTTGAAGGGGATATCGAAAAAGGCGAGTTAGAAATAGGCCAAATAGCAGCACGCATTAACGACGTTATCCCAGCAGCAGAAATTGTATCAGATATAGTTCATTCGTACAGAAAATCTGGAGGAGATAAACTAGGACAAAGATTCGAATTTTAAAGGCTACTCCCTTTTAAAGCTTTGATTATTTCCACAGCAACTCTATCGCTACATACTTTTTTTAAGGACTCTAAATCAGCCTTTTGAATTCCAGAGACAGATTTAAATTCAATCAACAGCTTTCTTTTAGTAGCCTCGCCCACCCCCGGGATATTATCTAACACAGACTGCGTAGATGATTTACTTCTTCTTTTTCTATGATGAGCTAATGAAAACCTATGAGCCTCGTTTCTCATGTTTTGGATCACCTTTAGAGTGGAAGATCTTTTATCAAGGTAAATTGGTAAGCTGTCTCCAGGAAAAAACAATTCCTCTAGTCTTTTAGCAATTCCCACAACGGCAATCTTTCCTCTAAGCCCTAATTCCTCAATGGCCTCCATTGCGTGACTTACTTGTCCCTTACCCCCATCAATTACTAAAAGCTGTGGCAACCCTTCTTCACCACTTTCCCTATGTAACCTATCGTAACGCCTGTAAACAGCTTCTCTCATACTTGCGAAATCGTCTGGCCCTTCAACGGTCTTAATATTAAAGTTTCTATAATCTCGTTTTGAAGGCTTTCCATCTCTAAAGACAACACAGGCTGAAGTGGGGTTCGTTCCCTGCAAATTTGAATTGTCGAAACACTCAATATGTCTTGGTTGAGTCGTTAACCTTAAATCAGACTGCATGTTATCCATAAGTCGATTTACCGCGGCTTCTGGATCGATTTGTTCTTGATGCTTTTGTCGGTCTTTCATAAATAGCCTAGCATTTTGTTCAGACATATCTAAAAGCCTCTTCTTATCCCCTTTCAACGGGATAGAAAACTTCACATTTTCTAGAGCTACTTTAACCGGTATGGAGGTGTAAATTTCTTTACTAGTACTTTTAAACTTCTCTCGAATAAGAGGAATGGAATCTTGTAATAGCTCTGTGTTGGATGATTCTAATTTTCGTTTAACCTCGAAACTGGATCCTCGAATAATAGCCCCAGAAACAATGAGTAAACAGTTTACATAGACAAAGCTGCCATCGCCTACAATAGTGAAAATATCCACGCCGTTAATTTTAGGGTGAACAACCGTACTCTTCGCTTGGTATTTATCTAAAGAGCTAAGTTTAGACTTTATCACCTCAGCGTCTTCAAAGGCTAGGCTTATCGAGGCAGACTCCATTTGGCTTTTTAAAACATCTCTAACCACGCTTAAGTTGCCTTTCAAGACGTGCCTAATAGACTTAACGCTTAAATCATAATCATCTTCAGATTGCTTGTCAACACAGGGACCGTGGCAATTTCCGATATGATATTCTAAACAAACTCTAAACTTCTTTGCTTTAATATTTTTCTCCGAAAGCGTGAGTGAACAAGATCTGATAGGGTACAGTTTTTTACATAAACCGAGCACCGTTCTCATGCTTCGAATACTTGTAAATGGACCAAAATATTCTCCCCCGTCATTCATCACCCTCCGCGTAGAAAACACCCTCGGAAATCGTTCTTTTTTCAAAACGATATAAGGGAATGTTTTATCATCTTTCAAAAGAATATTATAAACGGGCCAATGTTCTTTAATCAGATTATTCTCTAACAACAAGGCATCTTGCTCAGTTGGGGTAACGATCCATTCGATGTCTGCAATCTTCTTTACAAGTAGCTTCGTCTTACCATTTTCATAGTTTTTACGATTAAAATAACTACTCACCCTCTTCTTTAAATCCTTTGCTTTACCCACATAAATGACGGTCCCCTCAGCATCAAAATGCTTATAAATGCCCGGCTTATGTGGCAGTCTTGCAAGTATATTTTTTATGTGGTCTAAGGGCTTCATATTTACCAAATCAAAATCAAAGATAACTACCTTTACCGCCATGGATTTCATCACCGGAGCAACAGGTATCGTAGGAAGAGAATTAGTGGCTAAATTAATTTCGGAGGGGCACTCGGTAACGGCACTTCGTAGAAAAAATTCAGACGTTAAATCCGTAGAAGCTCTATTGAATTCACGGAATCTATCCTTAGACAACCTCTCTTGGGTTGAAGGCGAATTAAACGATTCAGAATCCTTAGAATCTGCTTTAAACGGCTGTTTGAGAGTGTTCCATTTAGCTGCCCTAGTTTCCTTTCACCCATCCGAAGAGGCTTCGTTAATTAAGATCAACTCTGAAGGCACAAAAAATCTAGTAAACGCAATGCTAGATAAGAATGTAGAAACTCTTATTTATGTTAGTTCAGTAGCGGCATTAGGAAGAAAAGAGAATAAAATTGTAGATGAGGACACTCAATTTGAAGATGGGGCAGGGGTAACAGGATATTCTAGGAGTAAATATTTGGCTGAGCTTGAGGTTTGGAGAGGGCAGGAAGAGGGATTAAGCGTTGTCGTTGTAAACCCTTCGATAATTATAGGTGCTGGCGATTTCTCAAGAAGTTCAGCGGAGTTGTTTCACCAGATTTACTCCGGTGTGCCTATGTATCCTCAAGGATCTAGCGGTTACGTTTCTTCTAGCGATGTAGCAAAAGCATGTGTGTTACTTGCGGACAACAACATTACAGGTCAGGGTTTTCTTTTAAATTCGGAAAACCTTAGCTACAAAAACGCAATGTGTGCAATAGCAAAGTCTCTAAAAGTTAAACCGCCCTCTCGAGTAGTAAAACCTTGGATGTCTGCTATAGTTTGGAGAATCTTCTGGATCATTGAAAAGCTCACAGGAAAGAAAGCTTTAGCTACAAAGTCTAGCCTTAAAATGTCAAGGTTAACAATAGAATATGACGGCTCTAAAATAGCTAGAGTCCTAGAATCAAAAGGCGTTAAATGGGAATACGAACCCGTAGATAAAGCGATATCAAGAACGGCAGAAAGCTATCTGGCTTCAGTTTCGAGCTGAGTAATTTTTTCCGTTACCTCTAGTAGCACACCCTTCATAGCAACGGGGTGATTCCACCACCATGTGTGGCTGGTTTTAAACTGTGCTTCTGAAACACCGTGTTTTTGAAACACTTCGTTGTAAGCTTCACCTAACCTTTTCCCAACGTCATCGTTTCTCCAAACGCGATTTTTTGAAGCAGCTTCAATAAGCTGAATATCAGCAAGCAAATTAATGAATTCAGTTTTTTCAATTACCCCTTCAGGAGAGGTAACATCAGGCCTATCCCTTGCGTTTGTTGAACATGCGCTTAAGCACACTACGAGCGCTAATATTATAACAGAATAAACCCTCACCCTACCTGTTAAATTTAAGGCGCTCACCCGCGTGATTGCCATTGGTAGTTAGAATATTCACCCCATCCCAAACCCTCACCCCATTTACCCAAGTTCCTATAACATGAGATTTAAATTCATGTCCAGTAAAAGGGGACCAACCACATTTATACATGATATTTTCCCCAGTCACCGTCCAAGCAGCATCAGGGTTTACAAGTACCAAATCAGCTTTATAACCCTTTCTTATGTAACCTCTTTCGGAAAGTTTAAAACACTCCGCAACTCTATGAGACATAAGATCCACAACCTTCTCAACGCTTATCACTCCTTGGTGAACAAGGTCTAACATTGCTGGCAATCCATGCTGTACAAGCGGTCCGCCAGAAGGAGCAGAGAAATACTTACCGTTTTTTTCTTCAATGGTATGAGGTGCGTGATCAGTTGCCACCACATCAATCTTCCCATTTAAAAGCGCCGCTCTTATTGCCTCTCTGTCATTTAAAGTTTTAACAGCAGGATTCCACTTAATATATGTGCCTTTTTCTGAGTAGTCAGCATCTGTAAACCAAAGGTGGTGTATGCATGCTTCAGCAGTAATGAGTTTATCGCTTAACGCCTTATCGCCATCAAACAAGTCTAATTCGCGAGCTGTAGAAATGTGCAGAATATGTAATCGAGTCCCAAGTTTAGAAGCCAGTTCCACCGCTTTTGAAGAGCTTTTATAACAAGCCTCCTCGCTTCGAATTAAATGATGTTGATTAATTGGAACGTTTTCACCCCAACGCTCTTTTGCCGCAGCAATATTAGTTCGGATTATAGATTCTTCCTCACAGTGCGTAGCTACTAAGGTTGGACTTTCTTTAAAAATCCCTTCTAAAACTTTTTCCTCGTCAACAAGCATATCCCCAGTTGAAGACCCCATAAAAACCTTAATTCCACAAACCCTTGCTGGATCTGTCTTAAGAACCTCATCAATATTGCCATTACTAGCTCCCATAAAAAAACTGTAATTCACAGTTGATACCTCATCTGCTCGCTCATACTTGTCTTCGAGAAGATGTTGAGTTAAGGCCTGAGGCACTGTGTTGGGCATTTCCATAAATGAAGTAATCCCACCAGCAGCAGCAGCAGCAGACTCAGTTGCAATCTCAGCTTTATGAGTTAATCCAGGCTCTCTAAAATGGACCTGGTCATCAATACATCCAGGCATAAGCCAAAATCCCTTCGCCTCTATAACCTCTGCACCTTCCATCTCGAAGGAACTCATCCCCTCACCTAGGGCATGCTCTACTATCCGAAAAATACTATCATCAATTACTAGCACATCCCCGACTATAACCCTCCCTTCATTTACTATGTGAGCACCTCGAAACAATGTCTTTTTATCGATCATTTTTTAATCTTAGTTTCATTTTTAAAACACCTATAAAAGCCTCGTTGAATATGTTAAGACTCATCTTAGATGTGCCTAGAACCCTGTCCCGAAAAATGATAGGAACTTCTACAATTTTAAAGCCCTTGCGTTTTGCACGGAGTTTCATCTCAATTTGGAAAGCATAACCTATAAATTCTACAGAATCTAAAGCAAGGTTTTTTAGAACCTCTTTTTTATAAGCCACAAACCCAGCGGTACTATCACTAACACCTAGCCATAAAACGAAATTCACATATAGAGAAGCCCCACGGCTGATCAACCTCCTCCCTAACGGCCAATTCTCAACCCCTCCTCCTTTAACATTTCGAGATCCTACAGCAACATCTGCACCTGCGATACACGCCTCTTTTAACCTAATTAAATCATTTGGATCGTGAGAAAAATCACAATCCATCTCGAAGATGTAATCGTAATCTTTTGTCATCGCCCATTTAAAGCCAGCTATATATGCAGTGCCCAGCCCCTGCTTACCCTCGCGTTCAAGAATATTTATTCTACCATCGAACTTCAAGGCTACAGACTTTACAAGTGTAGATGTTCCATCAGGACTTCCATCGTCAACAATAAGCACGTCAAAAGCAGGCGTGAGGGCCATCACGGTTTCGAGCATTTTTACAACGTTTTCTTTCTCGTTGTAAGTAGGTATTATAACTAGGCTATTTGACATTAAACCTTAACGCTTAAGTTGTCATTCTTAGTATACTCAACTCCTCTTCAGTAAGGTGTCTCCAGGTTCCGCGTGGCACTTTTTTCTTGTTTAAGCAAGCAAAAATCACCCTGTCTAACCGAGTCACCTTATAATTAAAGTGCTCAAAAATTCTTCTTACAATTCTATTTCTCCCAGAGTGAATTTCAAGCCCTACTTCTCTTGTATCACCCTTGACAAAGTCAGCCTTATCAAGTTTTACAAATTTACCGTCAAGCTCAAATCCCTCTAGCATTTTAGCTAAATCTGTATGACTAACCTTTTCCTGAAAACTAGCGTGGTAAAGGTTTCTAACTCCAACTTTAGGATGAGTCAGTCTCTTAGTCATCTCTCCGTCATTTGTAAACAGAAGTAGACCTGTAGTATCTCTATCTAATCTTCCAATAGGAAAAACCCTTTCTTTGCAAGCCCCACGAATTAAAGTCATCACAGTTCTGCGCCCCTGAGGGTCATCATCAGTTGTGAGGAAATTCTTAGGTTTATTCAATAAAATATATCGCTTAGTCTCAGCCTTAATCGTGTCGCCTTCAACTTGAACTTTATCGGTGCTTCCTACCCTGTATCCCATTTCTGTAATAACCTCCCCATTCACACTAACCACGCCAGCTGCAATTAATACATCAGCGTCTCTTCGAGAACAAATTCCTGCTTGAGCAACATATCTATTGAGCCTAACAGGAGCGTTTGAATCAGGAAGTGGCTGCCTCTTATCATCAGCTTTCTTTCGATCAGGCCTGTAACCACCTGTTCTGGTTTTACTGGGAAGACTAGAACCGTATTTACCACCCTTCGCTCCGTACTTACCGCCTTTGATAATTCCTTTTACAGTTTTCTTAGGACCCTTCTTTTCCGTACTGTCCTCGCTGCTCTCACTTTTAGAACTGCTTTGTTTGAGCTTGCGTTTAGGAAGAAACGACTGTGACTCAGGTTTGGTTCTTCGGGCGCCTCCTCGGCGGCCTGAACCTGTTGACTTTTTCATCTTACAATAAATATTGAGGGGCAAAGATACGTCACTCGCTTTCATACCTATTAATTTTAAACAACTTCAAAAGCTTCGCGTATATGGTCTACCCACCAATATCCTTGTGTCTTTCTAACCCTAACAAGGTCAAACCTAGGTTCTAAATGAATTTTCCGATTTTTAAGCAAGTAAGAATTAGCGGCATTTATAATTCTTTTTCTCTGCCCAAACGAAACATCGTCTCCCTGATCAATGTTGTTAACCCCTCGAGTTTTAACCTCTATAAAGACGACTCGGCCTTCGTGTGTTGCAATAATATCGATCTCACATTTACGCCACCTCCAGTTTCTCTCTAAGATTTTATATCCAATAGACGAAAGATATTTTTGAGCCAGGTCTTCTCCAACCCTTCCAGTTTCTATAGTTGTTTGATTCATCAGCCGAAAGTCAGCTGAATAGTTGTTTGTTTTTAATAGAATTTATACCTGTAGCTCACAAACTCTTTATCGTTACTTAATTAAAAAAACAAGCAACACAAATGCTATCGCAATTCTAAAACGCTCGAACCTATAAGTTCATTTTTCTCAAAAATTTCGATACTGTAATCACCAGAAACGAGACTCTGCCCGTCGATGTCAGTAGAGTAAAACACGCACGCATCGAGTCTGTCATTTGCGTAATCAATATTTCTTGTGGCACTGAATTCTCCTTCGCTGTTTGGCAATAACACAACTCCATCTGAATTAGAAATTCTGAGATTTAGAATTTTACCACCAGGTTTTGCAATCTTATTTTCCAGAAGCGTAAAACAGACCTTTATCATCTCAACCCTGTCAGCTCTAGTGGTCTCTCGTTGTCGCCCCGAGGATAGAATTCGAATACTCTCAACACTTATTTCTGTGCACTGAAGCACTCTGCCAGCCTCAATGATTTCGCTCATGTTTTCTTGGCGTTCTTCGAGTTTTTCATTTCTATCCTGCACCTCTTCTACACGATCTCGCATGGCCACATTCTCCTCTGTTAACGCAACGTTGAGCTGATTTATAGAGTCGATAGTTGAGATGTAACCTTTCATAATCATGCGTAATGTTGATGCCTCTTTCTTTACTTTCCCGAGTTCCCAATTTCCGTTTTTCACACGAGTAATTAAACCATCAATTTTATCTCGTTGGGCTGAAATTTCCGCGAGCATCATAGAATTTTCAACTTCCAAAGTGTCATAAGAAAACCGCATTTTCTCAAGGTCAAAAACCACTTGTTCCTTATCAATTTCTAGCCTGTTATAATCACCTGTCAACTCATCAAATTTATTACTTCCAATAAATAGTTGAGCTCCAAGAAAAAGACTTATTACTGCTAAAACTACAATAGCAATTAACGATTGTTTAGGTGTGATATTCATATGAAGGCTATTAAAAGAGAACGACACAAAGATGCAAGTATTTACGCTAACAATCTAATCCAAAGGATCCCAATAACTGAAGCAGATCGTCTATAGCAACAACCCCATCTCCCGTGATATCACTACAATTATCATCCCCTCCTAAAGTACTCTCACAGCAAATGATATTTACATCCCTACAAGAGGAATAAGAACAAATCTCACCATAATTATTAACGCCTTCAACAGAGTGGCAGACATTGTAAACCCCTGAATACAATAGAGTCGTAGCAGAATAGTTCGTTGAAATTATTTGAGAATCTAAAGTCCAAACAGGATTTTGATGGCTAATCATGTTTGGCCCAAGAAAAACAGCAGCTTCGAATTGAATGACACACCCACCAGCAAAGCCCCACCCTATAACTTCATTCCAGAAAGCACTTCTTACATAGCAATCTTGAATTTCGCCACAAGAAACAACTACGTCTTGACAGTAATCTACTGACGATGAAGTGTCATAGCAACATGAAACGATTAAGCACGCTTGATAAATTCCAGGTGTGTTGTAACAATGCTGTAAGTCTGTAACGGCTCCAAGGGTGGTAGTATATTCGTCTCCCAAATCCCAGTAACCGCAATAAAGTGAGGGGTCGAGTGAAGGTGCTACGAATCCAGTTGCGCACCCCACTAAACATAAAACATCTAACGAGGCGTCATAAGTTGTAAAAGCAATCTCATTTTGTGAAGGCAATTCGCATGGGTCTAGGATTTGAGCGAAGTTGTTTATTGAAAACAAGAGCCCCAATATAAATATGGAAATTAGAGTTTTTGAGAATTTCATTTTATCAAGGTAAGCAAAAACAGCTTCTTAACTTATTCAAGTTCAGTATTTCATAAAAAAACTCGTAACTTACCCCCCGCACATGAAACATTTAATTATTCTTTCCTCCTTGTGTTTAGGCTTTATAATTTCCAACAATTTTTCAGCCCAAACAACACATCAAATAGGCTCCACTACTTTAACCGAGTCAACACTTATTTCAGGTATTAACCTTCCTTGGGAAGTCCTTTGGGGACCAGATAATCATATTTGGGTTACTAGCAGACAAGGGTCTGTTACAAGAATTAACCCTGAAACAGGTGAGTCGTCTGTAGTTTTATCACTTTCTGTAATGAATGGCGGTTCTGGTGAACCAGGCATGCTGGGTATGGCGATGGACCCCGATTGGGAAAACAATCCTAAAGTTTATATCGTTTACTGTACAGGCTCGTCTTGGAATGGAGTAGAGCACCTTAAAGTGTTTGATTGGAACGGCACGTCACTAGTAAATGCTTCCGAACTTTTATCGATTCCAGCAGGCGGTATTCACAACGGGAGTAGATTGTTGTTTTTGCCTGACGAAACTCTTCTTATGACAACCGGTGATACCGGAGATGGCGGTGTGTCTTCTCAATCAATTAATTCACTCAATGGAAAAGTTTTAAGACTTAATAAAGACGGTAGCATACCATCCGACAATCCTATACCACTTAATTACGTTTACAGCTATGGGCACAGAAATCCGCAGGGACTTTGTTCAGGACCAGGTGGAATAATTTACAGCTCCGAACATGGTCAAAGCACAAATGATGAACTTAACTTAATCCAACCAAATAGAAATTATGGTTGGCCTAACGTGGAGGGGGTTTGTAACACATCGAGTGAAAACTCTTTCTGTGATGCAAATAATGTTGCAGAACCTGTTTTTACTTGGACACCTTGTGTAGCAGTAAACGGTATGGAATATTACAATCACCCAGCAATTCCAGAGTGGCAAAACTCAATTTTACTTTCGGTACTCGGAGGTCTAGGAGCACAATATGAAAGGCTTAGCGTAATGCACCTTAGTGCAGATGGCTCTGCGGTTATCTCAGAAGATCAGTATTTTTCTTCTTTTAACCAGCGTGTTAGAGATGTATGTATAAATCCTATAACAGGTGCTGTTTATATGGCGCTTAATGGAGGAAATTACCCCGGAAGTGGACCAAACGTAATTAAAGAATTTCGCAATCTTGACTACGTCCCACCCGTTCTAGTGGTAGGCTGTACTTATCCAGGAGCTTCTAACTATAACCCTGCCGCAAACGACGATGATGGCTATTGTTTATTCGCTGGGTGCCTTGACGCTGACGCTTTAAATTTTATAGCATGGGCAAACGTAGATTCAGGAAACTGTGTTTATGGAGCTTTCTGTGCTGAGGATGTGAATGCTGATGGTGCAGTTACTGTTGGAGACTTATTACAAATACTTAGTGCATTCGGAGATATTTGTTTTGACTAAGCTCATGCAACTTAGAGATAGTTTTTTGCGTCATAAACAATAACAATTAAGAATTGATCCCTATGAATCAGCCCTGCTCCATTCTGTTTTCTGTAATACTCCTCCTTTCCGCTTCTATCACCACCTCAATTTCAGCTCAATGCATTGAAGGAGAGTCAGAGATTGTTGTACAAATATTAACGGACAACTATCCGGGAGAAACAACATGGACTTTGTCCGACGCAAGTGGCGCTCTCTTAACAGGAGGGCCCTACTCAGGAAACAACACAGCCTATTCGGACACAACATGTATCCCCAATACAGGAGACCCATCTTGTTTGCAGTTTGTAATAGACGATTCTTATGGAGATGGAATTTGTTGTGGCTATGGCAATGGAGACTTTACGCTATTAATAGACGGAGTTGAAGTAGCTACAGGTGGAGATTTTAACTATCAGGATGTCGTCATGTTTGACTGTGCACCAGGCACAACGTGTAATGATGCGGTGGTTTTGACAGACGAAGATTATGGAACGGTGGCTCAGGAATCAGATAACTTCTGGTACACGTTTACTCCCCCAGCAAACGGAATGTATTTATTCAGCTCTTGTGGAGCAGCATGCAATACAGCACTCTACATATATGACTATTGTAATATGAACAACTTTGGCGACACC
>TARA_B110000459_G_scaffold68736_1_pt1 | contig 15025 bp, 12 predicted proteins | sample TARA_B110000459 | Tara Oceans TARA_B110000459 (sample SAMEA4398296) | marine metagenome | biome: Polar Biome; feature: [SRF] surface water layer (ENVO:00010504); material: water (ENVO:00002006), including particulate matter (ENVO:01000060) such as... | depth 5 m | reverse complement strand
AGGTCCATAAACCCTCCAAGGCTTAAATTAAACTCATTTAAACCATTGTAATTTGTTGATTGCTCGTATACGCCTCCGTAAGTCAACGAGCTAATTCTATTGTTTTCAGCGTAGCCAGAATAGTTTGTTAAAGGTCTTGCATTATGAAGTAGCTCTCTAGCATTAAAAGCATCTTTATACTTATAACTTTCAATAGCATTACCCCAAGTAAAAGCATTAAAGAAATCTAATGTTATTAATGCCGATTGTTCCGAGTCTTGATCTTGATCATCAATCGAACCAAGATGATAGCCTTCATCGGAAACCCTATAAGTCTCACCTATCTCGTAGAAAATGTCCGTATTAGTGACGTCTGGCTTAGTCTCCAATACAAGTAAAGAATCCTCTCTGTCTTTAAGGACAAGATTCCAGCTACTTTCGGAGTTTACATTCTTACCAAGCTCAGTGTCGATTGTCCCCAATAGCCCAAGGTTAATGTAAACACTACCAGTTTGTCTTATCTCAGACTCTATGATCATGTGTAAAACATCCGTAGGATTTGTTGTTATTTCCAGTATACGACCTCTTTTCCCATTATTATCCGTAGAAGTTCCCCTTCTCCATCTAATTCTGTCTTCAGGGACATCTTTAGTCATTTCCTCTTTTATCTGCTCATGCCACCATTCCTCTATGTTTGGATAATACCTGCTAGCCGTGTATGTGCCTGCAAAAGTAGTTGATTGACTTCCTTTGTACTCGGTGTAGAATATTCTCATATTACTACCAGGACCAACCTCTTCATTTCCTTCGAATGAATTTAATACGTTTTGAGTTCGAGTATCTTCATTGTAACCCTGATGTATAGCTGTTCTAGCGTTAACGGTCCATTTTTCTCCTAAGAAATGACCTGTGTTTGCTGCAAAGCTAATAGAAAGACCAATCTCCAAGGAGTGACTTCCAACAGAAATATTCTCAGTCCAATCTCCAGTACCTTCGAAATCACTAGATCTCCATTTAAAGGTGTCTGTCGATCCGCTAGCGGAATCTATTACAATTTCAAATCTTTTATCATTAACACCAGATGGTGTTCCACTAATAGACATGTCATTTAACTCTCCCTCTGAAGTAGTGTAGTAGTTAGGCCCTTCAAAGCTAATAGCTGTGGTCTCATTTCTTATTCTTCCTGGAGAATTACCACCAGTAGAATCTTTAGTATTGTCCTTATCCTGACTATTTTTCTTTGTGTATCCAGCATCATTAATGCTGTACTTTGTCGGTTTAAGCTTAATGTAAGTTCCCTCTTCCTGTAGTATCTCTCCAGCAGCGGCTTCGTCTAGGTTATCTAAAAAGTTTCTTTGTTTTTGACCATACTCAAGAACTTTTGTCTCAATGTAGGTTTTTTTAATACCTGAAGTATCGGACTTAACGACAAGAAAGTCACCTTCTTTAAATTTGTCAACATCAGATTTTTCCACTTTAACCCATATAAAATCACTATCCTTGTGGAATATGATTGGGGTAATAGTGTCATACTTAGTTTTATTTTCTTTAATAAACAATCTATAGTACTTAGCCCATTTTGGAGCTACGTTGTCTATAGCTAATTGCAGTGTGTTTCTTTTAATGCAGTCTTCTACAGGAATAAAATTACTGTTATTTTCGCAAGTCATTACGGTAGACATTCGACCATAATCATCTAAATAAACAATTCCAGACTCGTAACTTCTGTTACTTTTAACTGTTCTAGATGGAGTTCCTACCTCGACTGGATAAGATATTTTATTTAAGGAGTAATTAAATGATATTGGTTGGTTTTGATAATCAACCATATTATAATTTTCGGTGTAATTACCGTAAACCAATCTATTTCCAATAAGATCTTGGGTCTGCGCTTTTAAAGGAACGGCATCATAAAGCCTGTTCATTTCATCCGAAGGCAATATTGTATATACTTTTGTATTTTTAAAAGGAAATATATGATCAACATTATCAGAAAGACCTAGCTTTTCTTTCTCAAAAGACTCTACAACAAAAAGAGTTGTTGATTCAGACTCTCTAAAAATTAATTCTATAGAAACTACATTAGGGCCACCTGTATTAAAAGTAACATTAGCCTGATTAAATTCGTTTTGCATAGACTCATTAGTAGCCTCTTCATAATCATAATAAAAAAGTTTAGCCTGAAAAGCATATTCGCTAAAAGGACTAATTGCACTTATTTCTCCATCCAGATACTTGTATCTATAGGCGAATTGTATAAATTTATCTCTAATGTAACTTTCATCAATATTCCCTTCGCTAACCAATTCTAATTCGGGTTGAAATAAAGGTGGCTTAACAATTACATTAATGTCCTCTTCGGTAAACCCGTTAACAGCCCAAACCCTAGCCCTGTCTATGTTTATTTTTCTAGGAGGATTTAAACCATCTGTCCAGAAAAGATAAACTTTACCTGAATCAGTATCATTTAGTATGTTTGCACTATGTATTTTTTTATTTGTCTGAAAGTTTAGCACATTGTCTGGAGCTAATCTTGTATCTGATAATATAACAGACGAAGTACCCAGTAAGTGATTATATTCACAAATGTAAGATGAGGTTGTTGTAGAAACAAACCAGTACATTGTGTTGTTAGCATCATCTGCCACAGCACCAACCGTTTCGGGCTCTAATCCATCAAAAGATATTTGAACCCCAGCAATCTTATTGGATTTGACGTTTTTAAGAACACCAGTATCAGCATTTTGAATACTTGATACAGTTACGTTTTCCGCATGAGTATATTCATCCTTTTTTAAAAGACGCTCATCGGTATCCTTATTCATTCTTCCCGAAAGAAATGTATTTTGTAATCTCATTATTTAATCCACTTGTCTTTGCCCTTTAAACTCTGCACTAAATCATCAAAATTAACATTCATTAATCTAATCTTAGCGTTACGAAGTTTAGCGGATGCTTCTTTTTTGGCTCTTCTAACGATATATTCTTGTACTCCAAATTTTCTATTGACAATTTCAGCCTGAAGATAGCTGTATATATAGTCTTCAGCAAGTTTATTAACCCTTAATGTGGTGTCTGTTCCAGAGGAAAGCCCATCTGAAATATATTCTAAAATAATAATAGTCCCATCGCTGAGATGAGAGCTAAACTTTATCTGACCCGCTTGCTTATCTATAATAAAACCTCCGTTCTTGTTGGAGTCTGCCGTACTCATTCCGAATCGACCACCAGTGTGCTCGGCTTCTAGCGAATCATAGTCTATAGATCTTTGTGTATTTACATTTGATCTAATCTCAGCAAGACTTTCAGTATTTTGCAATTCTCCCTGTACATCGAATAGAAAAGATCCCGAATTATCTTGCATATACGCTTCAGCAATAGCGTTAGTTCTATTTACTACTAAAGGATGTAATTTTCCGTCATCATCAAGCCAAGAAAGTCTAACAACCTGAACGTAATCGGGCGGCATAGTTATTCTAAGCGACTCTGAGAGCTCTATTTCTATTTTCTTTACTTCTTTTAACGCATCATAATTAAGCTCCTGTATGGCTCTTTTTGCATAATGCACAACCTGGTATCTAGCAATGTCGTCTATAATTTTATCATCTCCAACATTCATTAACATGAAATTATTGATGATGTCCTTTAATAGAACGTACTGGTAATTTCCAGACTGAGTAGGATCGTTATAATAAGTTTCTGAGCTCATCTATCTAGGTTAAATTTTCTTTTTCGTATTCTTTATTATCCTGTCCTTCTGCAACACTAACAACATCCTCTGCTCTAATTGTTATTCCAGCGTATCTTAAAATTTTAATAATAAGCTGAGTCTCTTCTTCTGGGTGCAATTCAAAATCACTGAAATCAGTTGCACTTGGGTTGTATATAGGATCACCTCCAGCAGTAGTAAGGTATGTCCATTTAGGTGTTGATGGTATTTTATAGTATATTGCTTGTGCCGACGAAGGAACTGGAAATACATCTATTTCGTTAGCATACCTGGTATACACTCTGTATTTTTCCGTAGGAGAAGCCATGTTAGCCTGCTTTAAATAGAAAAACTCCGTCTTATCAACTTCTTCTACTATATCGTCAATTGAATTCAATGTCGTAAGAACAGTATTAAGTATATACATATCACTAGGTAAAGTAAATGTATAGGTTCCACCAGAAGCTAAAGCAACTTTTTTGGTGAAAATATTAAGCTTATTCGAAACGTCTTTTACCTCGTCCGATGCACCTCTAGATCCTTTTCTGTTGTTTTTAGCGGAAACAGCTTTTCTATAGTTATCAAAATACTCTTGATAGATCTCTAGTTGAGCTGCTTTAGCAAACAGATTAAATTCGCTAGGGGATATGTATCCACTATTGTCTTTATCTATGATAGATAGAACAGTATTTCTGATGCTATTAATCATCTCTTATTTTTATACAAATTTACAAAAAAAAGAAACCCCTCTTTTTTGGGAGGGGCTCTTCATTAGTATGTTACTTTTGCTACAGTTTTTTAACGATAGCCTCCATTAAGTCCATTCCTTCATCTGTCTTAAAATAAGAGGATAAAGCGGCTATTGGATTGTCACCGAACTTAACTGTTATAACCTTCTGTTGAGACTTATCATTCCAAACGATAGTCCTATTGTCATCCTGTATTAGGAGTATTCTATGATCAACAGCTCTAATAGCTAAATTCCTGAGCTTGATGTCTGGATCGTTAGCGTAGTCCAAAAATTCTTTTGGATTAGAACGAGCATAAAGAATCATATCTCTTTTTATTTCAGAAGAGGTCATTTTAGATACGTCCGATCTAAAAACAATCCTAGCGATAGCTTCTAGGTCTTCAATCGGCATTTCTCTGGCTGAAATCTGAGCGTCTAAAGTAAACTCCTCAATATCTAATTCTTCTTGAGCATCTCTGTGCGGATCCCATTCTTCATAAACTTTGTTTACGTCAGGATGATATACGCTTAAAAACTTCTGTAAGTTCGTATTGTTTGCAGGAACGACTATGTCTCCGTTTTCAAACTCAATTGCTGATGAAATAACATATCCATCCTGCTCATCCATGAAAGGAGTCATTGAATTTGAAGCATACCGAAGAGGTCTAAAGTTTTCTCCGTCAAAATATTGTAGTGGTTTGTTTTGGTGATGTGACGATCTTAGTAAATAAGTTATTGGACTTTTATTTCCAAGAAGTACATATCGTCTATCTTTTATGACCCACGCGGGATCTTTAGCACTATTCTGTGCTTTTTTTGTAGTTGCCATTATGATTAAAATTAAATTAGATTAAAAAGTAAGAGTTACCCCCGTAGTTACAACGAGGGTAATTCCTACAATAAATATTACTTCAATAACACGAAGTTATTAGCTCCCATAACACATAGTGCACGCTCACTTAAAAAGTGTACTTGCATTGCATCAAGATCGCTAGTGCTAGATCCTCCAGCAGAACCTAAAGTCCAAGTTTTGTACTTTCTGTCTTCTGCTTCAGATTTTCTATAACGAACGTGTAAGAAAGGACGCTTTGCGTTTTTCCCTAACACTTGGTCATAGATAGTAGTTGTACCAGCAGGTACTACTACACCATCGATATCTTCGATAGCTCCACGAGTCGTAGCATCGTTTAAGTATTTCCAGTCAGACTTGTAAAAGTCATATCCGATATTGAATCCAGAGAATCCAAGCTCAAGAGCCATGTCTTTGTCATTATCAAATAAACCAAAAGAAGCAGCTCCAGAAGTTCCGTAAGTGTTTAGTCCAGCTAACATATTGTCAATCTCGAAAGATTTAGCTCTATTAACGAACATCACGTTCTCTTGAATAGCTCCTTGCTTGTCAAGAACCTTTACGATAGCTTCTACATCAGTTTTACCTGCAATAGATCCAGTAGCAATATTACCACGAGACTCAATAGCAGAGAAAAGACCTTCCGTACCTTTGTATCCAGCTGTTTTAGCAGCAGATCCAGCAGCAGCAAGCTCACCTTCAACCATAGAAGTTTCTAAGTAATCTTCGAAACGTAAACGAGTTTCATGCTCAGACTTTAAATACCATAGATATCCAGTAGCACCGTTTTCGGTAGTTACCTCAATCCATCCGATTTGAGCCATATCAGAACCAGCAACTTCATATTTGTCTTTGATAATAATTGGGCTATTTTCAAAGATATCAGAATTAGCTTCTAATGATCCAGACATTCCGTTAGTTCCTTTTTTAAATTCAGAACCATATACGTACACGATTAAACCAGTTGTACCAGTTAATCCAGCAGCAGTTAAAGTAGCACCGCCATAAGCAGCTACAGTGATATCGTTTGCAGTAGCAGCAGTAACAAGAGCCTTAGCAGTGTTTGTTCCGTCAGAAACAATAACTGTTTGGTTTACTCTAAAGCTATGTGCAGTTGCAGCGATAGTTTCTCCTGAACGAGTAGCAGCTTTCACGATAACGTGTAAACGCCCTTGCTCAGACCATTTGATTAAATCAGAGTTTGAAGGTACTTCAGCCCCTACTAAACGCAAGAAAGATGCGATAGAACGGTTTCCGTAACGCTCAAATTCTTTTTCATATAAATCAGGGAGATATTGATTTAAGAAATCAAAATCTGTGATGTAGTTTGTTGATAACACTGCCTTTGAAGGAGCAGGTGTTATAGCAACTCCAGCAGGAGTTGGATTCATTGTTACACTCATTTTTTTAAGTTTTTAGGTGTTGTTATTGTCTTTTTTTAATTCTCAATCTAGAGCCTTGATCTTCGCTAACAGCTCTGAACTTAACCTTTCCGTCTTCCGTGCTTCCTGTGTTTTGTTTAACACTCATGTCGATATTTTTAGTTTCTTTAACTAAATCACCAACTGCTTCAGCTTTTCCCATTTCATAGAAATGTTTTGCGAAAACGTCTGGGTTGTTTGCCATTGCCATTGAACGATGATATCCAGCAGGATCCTTTATTAAACCGTCTTTGTCGACAAAACGATTTATAAAGCCAGTAATGTCCGAAGTTTGTTTTTTCAATGAATCTTTATCGCTAAGTTTATAGGTTTTCTTTTGATCACCTAAATCAAACTCGAAACCTTCGGTTTGATTAAAATACTTATCAGTTTCATTTTGAAAGAACTCACCTCTTTTTTTGACCTCTATATCCTTTCTTTCTTGGTCCTTCTTATAATCCCCATAAAAACTAAAGGCTTCTTGATACTCTTCAGGGACATCTGCCGAACTTGACTCAAGTGGCTGATAGTATTTCTCTTTCTGAGACTCAAAATGCTGTCTAGCATTATATAGTTCTTCTTTTAGTTCAAGTTTCTTTGAACGTATATCTTGTTCACTATCATCTTCTGTAGAAGAAAAATTCTTCTCTATATGATAGCTTATATCATCATCATCATAATGAGGCTTGGTCTGTTTTAAATAGTTTCTTATTAATTCATTATCATCCATTTTTTGATAATCCTTACTAAGCTCTAAGTAATCTCCAATACCTCTCCCAGTGTCTTTTTGAAATTTTAAAAGAGCTTCTACTTCTGGGGTTATTTCTACTATATCACTTCTTTGATCATCCTTCAAGCCTAAATTGTATTTTTCATTTAAATACTCAATAGCCTTTTCCCGATCCCCTATGTCTGATAATGGTTCCTTTGAACCCTGTTCGACATCAACAGATACATTTTCTTCTACCTGCTCATTTACCGCTTCAGGTTGTTCCTGAACATCAGAAACTACTTCCTCTTGAACTTGATCCTGTGGTTCCTTTACCCTCAGATCAATCTTGTTCTCTTGCGGCTCTTGAGTTATTTTTTGTTCTGTTGGTTCATTGTCCCCAACAGATTTAACTTTGAATTCTGCCATTTTATTTGATTTTGATTAAAGTATATTAGTGCAAAAATATAGATAAATACCTTATACTATATTAGCCTAAACCTTCGCGGACCATATCGTCTACGTTCTGAGACCCCGTAAAGTCTTTTGGACTAGTGTCTTGCTTTCTCTGCTGAATCAATTCAGCTTGATGAGTGCTCTGCTTGTCTAGTCTTTTATCTTTAGCGTCTTCTTTAGCTTGATCTCTTCCAGAAATTCCTTCCTGCTCCATCTGTTTTATTTGATTGTCAAAAGTCAACTTCTGTTTCATGATCATTAAGTCTAATTCAGCTTGCTTTTCCATTCTCTGAATTTCAAGCATTGATTTGCCTTTTTCAAACTCCATTTCGTTTTGATACTTGAATTGCATCTCCTCTATAGCAGATTTAGATGCGGCTTGAGTAGACTGCACATTAGACTGGGTCTGCATATCTATATTGGCTTGCTTAAGCTTTAAGTCATCCTGTTCTTTTCTTGCCTTTCTAACTTTCAATAAAGAATTGGCTAACTTAATATTTCTTACATTTCTTATGTCGATAGCATCATCTAGATCTATTTTTCCTCCCTGCATTGCGATTTGAATCATACTCTCTAGTATGCTCTTTTCTTCTTCGTCTGGATGAAGTTCTATTTCTATTCCGAAATCATGTATATGAAGATCTTTTATTTGCTCTAAGATACTCATGGCATTCTTCCCAATCATAGAGCTAAAACTATCCTTCATCTCACTGTACTCGAGAAGATCGGAAAACCTATAAGAAAGAGATGTAGCTAATTTAGCAGTAACATTTAAACCAGATTCTAAAATATGTCTTGTCGCTGTGTTTGAATTTAAAGCAGCCAGTTTCTGAACTCCAACCAGGGTTTTTTCTCCTGGCATAGACCCGTCTCTAGCCTCATTAATTCCAGTCACATCTCTAATCATTTGCATATAATGATTGTACATGCTAACTAGAGATTGTATTTTTGCGCCAGAACCAGTGCTAGTAAGCTCTTGAACAGGTATCTTGGCATTGTTATATTCTCCATCCTCAGTGAAACTCCTCCCTACGACACTTCCTGTTTGGAAATACATATTTAAAGCCTCATTTGGACTATATACAGCTCCATTACCTAGATCAACACTAGCAATACCATCTAAATCTAGATAAACACCGTCAGGAATCATCTTAGATATTACTTGCTGTAGTTTAAGGTGTGACAGTTGTATCTGATCCGCAAACGGAATCATCCTCTTCACCAGTGAGTCTATCTGACCCCTGTATATCTTTGGAGCACTTACAATGTACGGAGAGTAGACCTTCTGAATCCCCGACTTTGGTCGCACCATGTTTTTCATCAAGTCCCACTTCAGGACAAAATTTGTTCCGAGAACAAGTACACCTTCGTACCATACATCTATTCGTTTTGATCGTTTTTCAAATTTAGCTTGCTCTGTTTTAGGAGGATTAAAGCTATCATCCTTTCTAATTGCTTTTTGACCCCCAGAGGGCGTTTCTTTTACTTTATATACAATTTGCTTATCAGTTTTATAACAAAAATATAGCAATGTGGCTGTGTTCTGATCAAAGTTGTCAGTTTTATATCCACCTCTAATTCCTTGATATGCATCCCACTTAGAACTTAATTTAGATATCTCCTTAATGTCATCTTGAGTAAGAGACGGGTCAACCTTCTTTAGTTCAGTAATATTTACATTTTTAACCTCACCAAAATAATAACAATCGTTAAAATCAGGATCTTCAGTAGGGCTGAAAACTATGTTTGATGGGTCTACATACTCTACTTTAATTCCGTCATGAGTATTGAATGAATGCTTAACCGCTTGTATTCCTAATACCGTAGCATCCTCGTTTAATCTCTTTCTAGTTAAATCAAAGTCATTTAGATTTAAAATACCCTCTAAGGCTTTTTCTTCTGCAACTTCAATTTTCTGCTTATAAGAAAGTTTCATGTGAAGCTCTAGCTCCTCATCTGATTCTGGTAACGTTGCTGGATCATTAACAAATCCATTTACACCTGTCTTAGACCCTATCTCTTCAAGCATTGGTCTTGCCAGCATGTCTTTTTCTATCTCTTCCCTGTAATTAACTCTTCTACCCTGAGCCAAATCATCTAAAGCTTCGACCTTTATATCAAAAAGTCTATTGGTCATTCCGTTAACAACAATATCAACAAACTTGGGAATTATTGGTACTGGAGTCCAGTCTAAATTAAGATAAGAAGTATCTCCATTTACCGCAAGTTCATTCTTGTATTTCTGAACAGATTGTTCTCCTCTAGCATACATTCTGAGCTTATGGAAATTGTCTCTGTTATTATAAAATCTAGCAGCACCATTATCTTTTCTAAACCATTCAGACTCTATAGCCTTACCCACGGTAAGACCAAACTGTTTGGATTCTTTACTAGAATCAGCAGCTAGCTGATCTGGAAAAGAAATGTTTGCTACTTTAAAATCGTTTCTAAGCATGCTTTTATCCTAAAATTTCGCTGTTCAGGCCTGAATTATTGTACCTTGCAAATTTAACACTTATTTTGTTATGCTTTTTCACAGGCTTGTTGATAAACCTTTGATTAGCCATGATAGCCAAGCCTGAACTTACAGTAGCATCATATTTGGTTCTATTGAATATATTGTAGTTAGACCAATCTTTTAAAGTCCTCATAAAATATACCTTACCCATTGACCCAGCTTCTCTATAAGACCCTAATACATCAACTCCTACGTTCTTTTCTATATAAGCCTCAATAGCTTCTGCGTGTATAGAAATAACAGCGGACGAAGATGGTATCCCTCCTAACTCTTTTTCTGTCTTAGATAAATCGTTTTTTAGTTTATCTGGTCTATTTATAGAAAAAGCCCTGTATCCCCTTTCCTTCATGTAGTATAATATCCTAGGTTTGTTGTTTTCTACAAGAATAGGCATTCCGTAGAAATGCATAGCCATTAAAACATCTTCGTAAAAAAGCTCAGCAGTTTGAGGTCTAGCAACATACTCTAGAAAAAACAAATCTGATGGAGCGTTGTCAAAATTAGTTTTTGTTAATCCGTGTAAAGCTCCTTTAGATCCAAATCCACCAACAACTCCTGAGATGTCATAAGAGTCACATCCAAATCCTCCCACATGTGAGTTACCTGGAGTAAACTTACCGTTATCTTTAATAACATTGTTTTGCATTTCTTTTGTAGGAAGCCAGGTTACATGAAACCTACCATTTCTAGTAGGTGTCCAAACTACATTTGTATCTCGTACTCCATTTTCCCAATGAAAATCTCCTTTCATAACCAAAGATTCTACACCAACGGTATCATTGTAATCTATTTGTTCGTATAGTTTTTGTAGATTAAACAAACTATTTTTTGATTCATCTCTAAAAGCATGATTTTCAGATCTAGGGAATTGTCTATAGAACTCATTTAAAGCGTCTGGATCGTTCTTTAAGGAATCAACTTCATTCTCCCAATAATCTAAAACTCCTTGAAAAATATCTTCTCCAGATACGTCTAGTACCGTATGATCTGGAGTTCTAAACACAGGGTTACCATAACAGTCCAGAAAACCCTCCATGTTCCATTCCATAGGAATAAATAAAGAATATAGACCAGATTTAGTTTGACCATTTGAATTTCTGTTTTTTGGATCTGAGTCGTAAAAGAGTCTTTTAAAGTTATCACCTCCTTTATCTAGAGCATTAGAGGTAGATCCCATCATACATTTGCCAATAATCCTTCTACCTAGTCTTAGTGTCGTTTTAGTTACGCGCCAATTATTTAATATATTGTCTGGTCTTTCCCACTTACCAGATTCGTCGTGCACTAAAAGCTTTAATTTCTCACCATCGTAACTGTTGTCACCTGTATTCTTCCAGTCAATAGTAGTGTCTAGACCTGTTAATTCTTCAATAGCGTCTATGTCCTCAATACTTTTTCTTGTTAACCTGCTGGCTGGAACTCTATACGCTAGCTCAGTCTTAGGTCTGTCCATACCATCTTGTATAGGCTTAAAGAAAAAAGGATAGTTAGTTGATATAGGAACGACCTTGTCTGTAAACATTTTTTTAGCATCAGAACCTGTTTTAGATAAGATACCGAATCTAGCGTCTGAAGTTACGGTAGCTTGATTTACAGTCTCAGATGAAGACATAAAAGAGAAACCAGACCTTCTGTTTTTTAAATAACACAATCCGTAACATCTATTATCAGCCTTACAGGCTTCCCAGTAAATAAAAAATATTCTGTTTGATTCCCTGAAATCAGGTTTTCCTATATCTATTTTTGTCCATTGAAGGTACATGTAATGGCTACCAGTGATATAAGTAGATGTGCCATTATTTTTAAACCAATAACCATTTTCTCTTCTTTCGAACTCATCTTCAATGTAAGGAATCCATGACTCTTTGAATGAGGACGGCATGCTATTCCACTGGAATATGGTCTTGATTTTGAATAATTTTCTTGGGTATTCTGATTCTTCCCAGAATTGCTCTGGTGTTTTTTTGCTTCGCTCATGGATTTTTTTTGGCTGCAAAGGTAATGCAATCTTTAGTCCGTTTACATTAATAACCCTGCCGATTTTACCTGTCCTAGAAATGACAACTAAATCAGATTCTCGATCATAACCGTAAATCCATGATTTCTCTTTATTCCTTCTCTCTAAGTCATCTTTAGAAACAACATCTATATACGTAAATAGACCGCTACTTCCTTCCTCTTGACTCAGCAAAGCTTTGGAATCCGACATCTTTTTTGTCTTGTGATTCATCTTTATTTTCTAACTTATCCCTCTCTAATTGAATTCTATTTAATATTTCAAAAGCATCGAATATAGCTAGTTTTTTTGTTGCCGCTGCATTTTTAAGTCTATCAGCAGCTAGATCTTGATCTGGGTCATTCGTAATAATCTCGTCATGAGCAACCTTAATAAGCTCCTCTACTGCCTTTTCTCCAGCAGCTATAACTCTTTCTATAGTATCCTTAATATCCTTTGACATAGATGTATTCAAAGCTTTCTGTAAAAGTCGTTGTGCTGTACCAGTAATTTTTTTTCATTTTTTTTGTGCTTCTAAAAATCCTCGTTCATACTCAATCTCTTTTTCTATATGTAGTATCCTATCCTCTAAGTCGCCTATAACTATAATTTTTTTATCAAGTCTTTCGTGTACAGTTTTAAGCTCATTTTTTAGTGCCGTAAACTCTGAAAATATTCCTCCAGCCGTAAACACCGCAACCATAAATGAAACAATTAATGAGATGTTATTTTTTACAAAAGTATCCATATTAATTTAATTTAATACAAATATCTTTAGTCTTCATACGATACATTTTAACATCATCTATTTCAAATTCGTATTCACTATCATCAACAAAAGCAACATCGTCTCCTTTACCTATTCCCATAAACTCTAAGTGCTTATTGGAAAAAACAACGACCCCCTGATTAGACTCATACTTGTCTAGCGCAACCATCTTTTCCTCCTCTTCCTTCGGAGAGACAAAACAAAAATGATCAAAACTATTCCAGTTATTATTTTTCTTAACAAGGTAAATTTGATTTTCATCTACAAGATACAAATTATCTTTGAAATACTCTCTGCTTTTTCGCTCATAACCCTTCATGTCATAGTAAGACCTGAATATGTTGTGGTGAATTATGATAACGTCTCCAGGCGATATGTCTCCCTTATAAGATATGGGAGTTTCAACAACAACCCCAATCCTGTTTACATCCATATGATTTTCTATAGAAGAAGTTACTATTACCCCCTTCTTCTCTCTGATATACTCAGAATCTCCATATGGCTTTACTAAAAATTTTTCTAAGGGTTTAATAGTGGACATTAAATTCTAAAGTTACCGGCATGTTTTGATTAAATTGCTTCCATTTCTTTATTTCATCTTTGCACTGAATCCAGATATTATACCCTTCATCATCTTTAGTCACTGCATGGATATTCCAATCTCCACCCATAACCTGTTGATCAACAACATAATGCATAGCATCCTTGTAGTTTGCTCCTACTGATATTTTCCGAATGTGTTTCATCAAGATTTAAAACCCAGGTAACGCTAAGTCATAATTCCAATATGCTCCTGCATAATCAGAAAAATATGATGTTGACTGAGTTGTTGGAGCTCCGTGGCATTTTACAAAAATCTGGAAAGAGTTTTCAAAACGTAATCCTTTATATGTTTTACCTGCACCGTAAGGGTGTGGCATATGTGAACTCGCCCCTACATTATAGATTATGTTATTATGACCATACCACACACTAGGATTGTAGTCAACTCTTTGATTACCCATACTATTATACCCCCACCAGCTATCATGTCTTTCTCCATTTGAAGTACCCTCACCACCCACAAAGCCCATGGTGAGTCTTTCGTATGATATTGTTGTACTATTGTTGTAAGTGGCAAGTTGGGATTCAAAGATATACTCCTGACCATCTATAATAATCTTAACATCAACAAAAGCGTCCCCTACAAAACCATATTGCCCTGGTGCTACAATGCTAGATATAAATCCAGATTCACCACTTACATTAGCAAGCTCTACATAGTTTCCTAAATCTGCAGTTGTAACCTTTATTTGATTTCCCCACTTTTTCGATGAAGGAGTAAGCTTTGCCGAATTCATGTTTGTAGGTAGTGTCATGGTTGTTGAAAGAGGAAATGAAATGTCTGTAGACGTAGTATCTCTATTACAAAGAAACAAATTATAATCCCAAAACTGGGACACCCCCGAATGGTAAGAGGTTTGTCTTCTACCCTTAGCGTAAGGATGTCTCCAAACAACCCAATCCATTTTTCTAGGATCTGTAACATGTTCCGAAGTTCCTGATGCTACTGCATCCCCAAAAAATTGTGATAAATTTGCCATAGTTTTTTTATTTTGTGCTTATTAGTTTTGTCCGATTATTACCCATCCCTTTAAGTCTCCTGTAAAAATTAATTCAAAAGAACTGTATTGATTATCTAAAGTTAAATCTGAAGCAGCTCCTAGTATTTTAGAACCATTTCTAGCAACAGAGCATGTGGCTACTTGAGACAGGTTTGATATCTTAATGGTATCGGCAATAACTGGGGAAGCTGGTAAAGTTAAAATTAAGTTTGCCGTAAGAACATATATTGTTCCTGCAACGGCTGTTGTTGATGCGGAAATAACACTTACTGCATATTTAGAAT
>TARA_B110000459_G_scaffold38779_1_pt1 | contig 15041 bp, 13 predicted proteins | sample TARA_B110000459 | Tara Oceans TARA_B110000459 (sample SAMEA4398296) | marine metagenome | biome: Polar Biome; feature: [SRF] surface water layer (ENVO:00010504); material: water (ENVO:00002006), including particulate matter (ENVO:01000060) such as... | depth 5 m | reverse complement strand
ATTAACAATTTATTAACCATTTCAGAAGTAATAAAAACGTTATCCTCACCTGTAAACTCAATATTTATACTAGATAATGGTCGGCTATTGTTTTTGAATGATGAAAATGCGTACAAAAACACCACTAACCCAAGCAAAAATAGCCCTTTCACAAAACTCCAATTAATACGCATAGCTTAGTTTTTCTTTTAATTCATCTACTTCAAATCCAATATCTCCAGCACCAATGGTAATAAATACCGGATACTTCAAATCTTTTATCTCGCCTACTATCTCAGATTTAGAAATTAATTTCTTTACTGGGCTTTTTATCTTTTCTAACAGCCATGCAGAATCAACTCCCACTATGGGCAACTCTCTTGCTGGAAAAATTTCTAACAAAAAAGTGGCATCAAATTGAGACAAGCTTGCTGCAAATTCATCAATAAAATCTCTAGTTCTACTAAATAAATGTGGCTGAAACACCACGGCTACCTTTTTAGATGGATACATCTCTCTCACTGCTTGATGTACAGCATTTATTTCTGTCGGATGGTGCGCATAGTCATCAATAAATACAAAATCCTTTGTTTTGATTTGATAGGTAAAACGTCTTTTAACTCCTTTATAAGACTCCAACGCTTGAACTAAGCCCGAGACCGAACAACCAAACTCAAGCGCCATCGCCGTGGCCACCAATGCATTGGATATATTATGAATTCCGGGAAGACTAAAATATATGTTTTCTATTAACTCGGAAGGAGTTTGTATGTCAAAACAATAAACGCCCTTTAAAATACGAATATTTAACGCACTATAATCGGCTTGCTCATTAACGCCGTAAGTAATACCCTCAAAAGGCAATCCTTTTTTGATAAATAATTTACCAGAAGATTTAATTTTTTTAGCAAATTCTTTAAAAGTTAACTCCATGTCTTCTGCAGAGCCATATACATCTAAGTGATCTGCATCTATGGATGTAATACAGGCAAAATCTGGGCTGAGTGTTAAAAAAGATCGATCGTACTCATCGGCTTCAACTACTGAAATTTCTGTACCTAGCTGTATGAAATTTGATTGATAGTTTTCTGAAACACCCCCAACAAAAGCAGTCATTTTTTCGTTATTCTGATACAACAAATGCGCTAAAATACTAGTGGTGGTTGTCTTGCCATGCGTGCCAGCTACTGCCAAGCATAGCGTGTTTTTAGTTACTATACCCAACACTTCCGATCGTTTAAGAACTTGAAAACTATTGGATTTAAAATAATTTAAAAGTTGGTTAGTCTGCGAAACTGCCGGAGTGAACACCACCAAAGTCTTCAATGGATCTGTAAATGATTTATTAATATTGCTAGAGTTGGCTTCAAATTGAATACTAACTCCCAAGTCGATCAAAGAATCTGTAGCTGGTGAAGGCTTTTTATCGTAACCACCAACCGTTTTACCCACAGACACAAGGTACTTTGCAAGCGCACTCATTCCAACACCACCGATGCCAATGAAATAAATGTTACGGATAGATTTTAAATTCATTTAGTTAGTAATTTTTCAATTTCATCAACAATTGTTTTTACAGCCCCTCTTAAAGCTAATTTTTTTATATTTTCTGACAATAATTCTTGCTGAGATTCGGAACTAAAAAGCTTAGAGAATTTTGTTTCAAAAATTAAATCTAACTCCTTCTCAGCTATTAGTATTGCAGCTTTGTTTTTAGTTATTGCATTCGCGTTTTTGGTTTGATGATCTTCAGAAACATTTGGAGATGGAATAAAAATTACTGGCTTTCCAACAACACAAAGCTCAGAAACTGAACTTGCCCCAGCCCTTGAAATCACAAGGTCAGCTGCAGCATATGCAAAATCCATTTTATTAATAAACGTATGAACTTGCACTAAATCTCTGGAATTATATTTACTGTAATCTTCGGAATATAATTTCCCACACTGCCAAACAATCTGAACCCCTAAAGACTTGAAATAGTCTAGCTTAGACTCGATAAGCTGATTAATGCGGCGCGCTCCGAGACTTCCACCCAATACTAACAGCGTTTTTTTATCAGTTTCTAAGTTAAAAAAGGAATAAGCATCTTCCGTTTTCTGCTCCAAATTTAAAAGATCTTGTCGGACTGGATTCCCACTTAGAATTATTTTGTTATTTGGGAAAAACCTATCTAAGCCCTGATAAGCAACACAGATCTTATTAACTCTTTTTGATAGTAATTTATTTGTAATTCCTGGAAATGAGTTTTGCTCTTGTATGAGCGTAGGCACCCCCTTCATTGAAGCTACCTGTAACACAGGACCGCTAGCAAAACCACCAGTTCCAATTACAACATCGGGATTAAAAGCAACTACAATTTGAATGGATTTAAGTAAACTAAAAATTAACTTAAATGGAAATAATAAATTTTTAAACGTTAATCTCCTTTGAAACCCAGAGATCCACAAACCAATAATTGAATAGCCCGCTTGCGGCACTTTTTGCATTTCCATCTTATCGTTTGCGCCTATAAATAAAAATTCGGTTTTTGGAAATCGCAACTTCAATTCGTTAGCAATGGCTATCGCAGGGTAAATATGCCCACCTGTTCCGCCACCTGATAATATAACTTTATACGACTTCATTATAATACTTCGCTTAATATTTCTAAAGGATGCTGATCATCTACTTCATTGTTTTTATCTTCATCTCGTTTGTTACTCACACTTAGCAAAATACCCAATGCTAAGGAAGTCACCCATATTGAAGTTCCACCACTACTAATGAGCGGCAACGTTTGCCCAGTTACAGGAAAAAGCTGTACAGCAACCCCCATATTAACAAGCGCTTGAAAAACAATTGGAATTCCAACTCCGACAGCCAATAGTTTACCAAAAACAGAATCTGACTTTTGAGCAACAATTACTATCCTAAATAGTAACCACAAATAAAGGAACAACAAAAATACACCACCAATAAGCCCATACTCCTCAATAATAATAGCAAAAATAAAATCCGAGGAAGACTGAGGTAAAAAGTTTTTTTGTACACTTTTTCCTGGACCTAAGCCCTGAATTCCTCCGGTAGCAATTGCTATTTTAGCTTTTTCAATTTGATAATCCTCTTGAGTAACTTCAGTATCTACAAAATTAGAAATTCGACTGGTCCAAGTATCTACTCTGTTAGGCATTAAGTCCGGAAAAGCCTTAGCTGTCAAAACAAATAAAAAAAGGACAAGAATACCGCTACCTATAATAATTGACAGATACTTGAAAGGATACCCCCCCATATAAGTGAGCAATATAACCATTGAAAAAATCAGTGCAGCAGTTGAGAAATTAGCTGGCAGAATCAAAGCTAAAACAATAAAAACCGGCAACCATAGCGGCAAAATAGAACCCTTAAAGGAGATAACCTCATCTTTAATTTTAGACAAATAACGCGCCACATACACCATTAAAACCAAAGCAGCAAAGGTAGATGGCTGAAATGTAATCCCAACAATTGGAACTCGAATCCAACGGCTTGCATTGGCACCTCCAATAGTTGCCCCCTGAAGCATTGTTATGATTAATAATATTAAAACAACTGGAATCATTACCATTGAAAGCCCCCTAAAATACCTGTATGGGATTTTATGAACTACGTAAATAATAGAAAAACCTAAAAACAGATGTACAAAGTGCTTGATAAAATAACTAAATGTATTACTCCCACTGCCTATATAGGCCAGATTACTAGCAGCACTATATACGGGAAGGAATGAGAATATTGCCAACAATGCCGCAATAGCCCAAATAATCCGATCCCCTTTTATGTTATCAAATATTATTTTCATTATAGTTTTCTTACAGCTGATTTAAATTGCTGACCTCTATCTTCATAACTCTCAAACAAATCAAAACTCGCACAAGCAGGAGATAATAAAACAGCCTCTCCAGCAGTGGCAACATTATAAGCAATTTTAACAGCCTCACTCATGTACTGCGTTTCAATAATAATATCAACCATATTTCCAAAAGCGTCAAATAACACCTCGTTATCTTTCCCTAAGCATATGATTGCTTTAACTTTTTCATTCACAAAAGGAAATAATGACGTGTAATCATTCCCTTTATCAACCCCCCCTACAATCCAAACTGTAGGAACATTCATGCTCTCTAAAGCATAATATGTAGCATTAATATTAGTCGCCTTTGAATCATTTACATATTTAACTTTGTTAATTGTAAGAACCTGCTCCAAACGATGCTCTGCGCCCTGAAACCCCTCAAGACTTTCTCGAATAGTGGCTTTTCTGATTTTCAATAGATGTGCTACTGTGGCAGCAGCCATGGCGTTTTTTACATTGTGATTTCCTTCTAAAGCTAAGTTTGATGTTGGCATAATTATGTCTCTATTGTTAAATTCTATTATTATATTATTTTGTTCTAAGTAAGTCCCATTTGCGACTACTTTAGAAAGCGAAAAGGGCACTAATTGTGATTGAATTGGATGATTTTTTATGTAAGATGTAATGACCTCATCGTCCGAGTCATACAGTAAGTAATCTTTTGACGTTTGGTTCATTACAATCCTAAACTTTGAATCAATATAATTCTCAAACTTATGGTCGTAACGATCCAAATGATCAGGAGTTATATTGGTAATAACAGCTATGTGAGGTCTAAAACTCTGTATTCCATCCAATTGAAAACTACTAAGTTCTAGAACATAATTAGAGGTGTCATTAATAACTTGTTTAGCAAAACTTTCACCAATATTACCTCCCATGGCTACGTCCAATCCAGCCTGTCTTAGAATATGATAAACCATCATAGTCGTTGTTGTTTTCCCATTACTCCCCGTGATTCCAATGATATTACCACTGGTAAAGGTTGCTGCAAATTCAATTTCAGACACTACCGAAATAGCTGCATTACGCAATTTCTTGACTATAGAAATATGGTTAGGAATACCGGGGCTTTTAACAACTAAATCAGCGCCTAAGATTCTAGATTCCGTATGAGTTCCATCTTCCCATTCAATCCCATTATGTAAAAGAACTTCTTTATATTTTTTATCGATCTTCCCTGAATCAGAAAGAAATACTTCATACTTTTTATCCTTCCCCAATAAAGCAGCTCCTACTCCACTTTCTCCTCCACCAAGAATCACTAATCGTTTCATTTAACGGATTTTCAAAGTGACTATAGTGAGTATTGCCAATAGGATGCCTACAATCCAAAATCGTGTTACAATTTTACTTTCATGATATCCTGATTTTTGGTAATGATGATGTAGCGGAGACATTTTAAAAATGCGACGACCAGCACCATACTTCTTTTTCGTATACTTAAAATATCCAACTTGCATAACCACTGAAAGATTTTCAGCTAAGAAAATCCCACAAAGAATTGGAATCAACCATTCTTTACGAACCGCTATAGCAATGACTGCAATAATTCCTCCAATAGTCAAACTACCAGTATCACCCATAAAAACCTGAGCTGGATAGGAATTGTACCAAAGAAACCCTATCAAGGCTCCCACAAAAGCAGCTATATATATAGTAATTTCCTCCACTCTTGGTATGTACATTATATTAAGATAGTCAGAGAAAATAATATTTCCAGAAACCCAGGCAAAGATCCCTAGGGTTAAGACAATAATAGCAGATGTCCCGGCAGCAAGTCCATCAATACCATCAGTTAGATTAGCGCCATTAGACACCGCAGCTATAATAAATATAACTGCCAATACAAATACAATCCAAGCAAATTTTTCCAATCCAGGATGAATCCAAGTTATTAGGTCCGAATAATCAAACTCATTTGATTTAACAAAAGGAATTGTAGTCTTAGTAGATTTTTTTTCAGGGTAAAACTGAAGGGCAGATACTTGTCTTGACTCCGACTGAACCTGCAAGTGTACCGGTATTTTTTCTTTGATAGTAACGTCATTATGAAAAAACAAAGTAGTACCAACAATAATCCCTAAACCTATCTGACCAAGGATTTTAAACCGCCCCTTTAAACCTTCCTTATCATTTTTAAATTTCTTTATATAATCATCAACAAACCCAATTACACCCATCCATAAGGTTGTAACTAATAATAAAATGATATAAATATTATCCAACTTAGCCAGCAAAAGAACAGGAATTATTGTAGCTAAAATAATAATTACACCCCCCATAGTTGGAGTGCCCGCTTTTTGCTTCTGACCATCTAAACCTAAATCTCTTATTGTTTCTCCAACCTGTTGTTTTTCGAGAAAACTAATAATACGCTTCCCAAAAATAGTAGAGATTAATAGTGATAAAACAATAGCAACTGCAGCTCTAAACGTAAGAAACCCAAACAGAGATGCTCCAGTAAACTGATATGTTTCTTCCAAATATTTAAATAAGTAGTACAGCATATTATTTGTTTAATTGTATTAAAAATTCTTGAGCTATAAGAGAATCGTTAAACTCACTTTTAACCCCAGCAACATCCTGATACGTCTCGTGGCCTTTTCCAGCTAAAAGAATAATGTCATTGGGACTCGCTAACTGACAGGCGGTTTTAATAGCTTGTTTACGATCTCTGATTGACATGGTTTTTTTGAAGTTTTGTGACTCAACACCAACTTCCATTTCTGATATAATTTGATCTGGATTTTCTGACCTTGGATTATCACTTGTAAAGATTACTTTGGTGCTTAATACAGAAGCAATATGCGCCATCTTTGGACGCTTAGACTTGTCTCTATCTCCCCCGCAACCAACAACAGTGATTAAGGTTTCATTTTTGGTTCGTATTGAATTGATCGTTTCCAAAACATTTTTTAAAGCATCTGGGGTATGCGCATAATCTACAATTATGGTAATATTGGTGTCAGATATAAAATACTCAAACCTTCCGTTTACATTGTCAAGCGCGCTCATAAGACGCAAGGTTTCTTCTGATTTTAAACCTAATAGTTCAGCGGCACCGTAAATTGCAGTTAAGTTATAAGCATTAAAATCACCTATTAACTTAACCCATACTTCGTTATCATTTACTTTAAGTAAAAGTCCCCTAAACTGATTTTCTAAAATTTGGACACGAAAATCTGCGTAATTCTTTAGAGAGTAGGTGTAATGTTTTGCTTTTGAATTTTGGAGCATCACAGATCCATTTTTATCATCACCATTGACCAATGCAAATGCTGTTGACGGAAGCTGATCAAAAAATGATTTCTTCACATCTCTATACTTAGAAAATGTTTCATGGTAATCCAAATGATCATGAGATAGATTAGTAAATATACCTCCAGCAAAATTTAATCCTTCGGTTCTAAATTGATGAATCCCATGAGAGCTTACTTCCATAAAACAAAACTCAACTCCTTCAAAACTCATTTGATTTAAATACCTATTAATAACTAGATTGTCTGGAGTGGTATGGGTAGTTGGATACTCTTTAGTATCAACCATGATTTTCACAGTAGAAATAAGCCCTGCTTTATACCCAGCATTTTTAAATAACTCATAAAGAAGAGTCGCTATGGTTGTCTTTCCGTTAGTACCTGTAATTCCTACAAGCTTTAAGTTTTTTGATGGGCTTTCATAGTAATTGGAAGCCATAATTGCCAAGGATTTACTAGTATTGCCAACCACAACATAAGTGATTCCTTTGATCAATTTGACTGGAAGATTCTTGCAAACAACCACAGATGCGCCTTGCTCAATCGCTATAGAGATAAATTCATGACCGTCAAATGCACTTCCTTTTATAGCTACAAAAATATCATCCTGACCAACGATATGGGAGTCATACTGCAAGACCGAAATAAGTCGGTCAGTGTTTCCTATGACAGACTCAATAGATACCCTATATAATATATTCTTTAAGTCCTTCAAGATAATTTGAGCTTTATTAAAGATTGAGATTTAATTTTATGACCTTTTTTCACAGACTGACTAGTCACACGACCACTCCCACTAACCTGAACCTTAAGTCCCATGTTTTCTAAAATAGAAATAGCATCCATTGCCGACATTCCCTTTAAATCTGGCATCACTGACTTATATTTTTGAGCTAGCTCATAATACTGACTATAATCACTTTCAACAGTCTCTGATTTTAGATTTACATCATCAACCTCATCAATGAGCGGGGAATCTGTATAAATTTTCTGGGCAATTTTTTTAAACACAGGACCTGAAACATCTGCTCCGTAATACCCCATACTTTTATCGGGCTCATGAATGACCACAATACAAGAATATTTAGGGTTATCTGCTGGGAAATATCCAGAAAAAGAGGATATGTAATTTAACTGGTCTTTGTTCGAGTAATCTTTCTGACAAGTCCCTGTTTTTCCTGCCATTGAAAATTTTTCTGAATACAATTTATGAGCTGTTCCGTGTTCTTTTTGAACCACATTTTTAAGTAGTTGCTGTAATTTCAATACGGTTTCTTTTGAGCAAATCTGAGGATTAATAACTTCCGTTTCAAAAGTTTCAATTGATGAATCAATTTCTTTAATTTCTCTTAAAAACCTTGGCCTTACCATCACACCGCCGTTAGCAATAGCATTATAAAATGTTAAGGTCTGTAGCGGGGTAAAAGATACTCCGTAACCATAGGCCATCCACTCCAAAGCAATACCACTCCAACGGCCATTTTTAATTCTTGGATCCGGAATAATAGAAAGCCCTTCTCCAATAAGTGGAAGCTCTAGAGAATCTTGAAGATTCATTCTATACAGGCCATCTATAAATTTTTCAGGATTATCTTTATAAGCTCGATGGATAGCTTTTACAATCCCCGTGTTTGAAGAAACTTCAAAAGCTCTGGCAATTGATATTTTTCCATAACCACCTCTTTTTGAATCCCTCACCTTTTTTCCATAGTAAGACAAGATACCTTTTTCGGTATCAACTATAGATGTTGTATCTACTACATTATCTTCTAAAGCAACCGCTAAAGACATAAGCTTAAATGTAGAGCCAGGCTCATGCGATTCACCAACTGCATAATTAAGACGCTCATAATATAGACCTTCTCTATTCCTCCCTAGATTAGATATTGCTCTAATTTCTCCTGTTTTGGTCTCCATTACAACGACAGTCCCATGATCTGCTTTATACTTTTCTAACTGCTCCAAAAGTGCATGGTGAGCTATATCTTGAATATTAACATCAATAGTCGTGTAAACATCATAACCATCTTGTGGTTCAAGCTGATTGAAATCATCTATTGGCTTCCATTGTCCTTTACCAATTTTTTGCTTGCGTCTCTGCCCATCTACCCCTCTCAGATATTTCTCTCCAAACGCACCATCAATACCAACACGCGTAACATTTCCAAGGTCATCAAAACGCTCATATCCAATTAATCTTTGAGCAATGACACCCATCGGGTAATCACGCTTTGTAGACTGCTCTACGATTAACCCCCCCTTAAATGCACCTTTATTTAAAAGGGGGAAATCTCTGAATCGCAAATATTGAGAATATCCTAGATTACTAGCTAAGGGAAAATATCGATTTTTATTTTGACGGGCTAAATGTAATTTTCGCTTAAACTGACTAGAAGATGTTCCGTGAAAACTTGCCAATGAATCACTTAATGCACTTATAAAGTCATTGTAGTTTTTATTTGAAGGGGCCACTAAATCAATTCGAATATCATACTTTGGAACCGATGTAGCTAATAAACTTCCCCCTACAGAATACACATTTCCCCGATTGGCAGGAATCTTAACATTTTTAATCGTTCGCTGCTCTGCAAGCCCACGATATTTATCACCTTGAACAAACTGAATTGTGATTAACTTATATACCACTAAAAGCGTAAAAACGAACATAACCCCAGAAACGAAGTACAATTTGTTCATAATAGACTTTTTAGTTGAAAGCATTGATTTAATTTGATTTAGAATTAATGATAATTTTAAAAGGTGGATTTACGGAGGACTTAATTCCTTTGGCGGCTAGCCGTTTTTTGACAACTGACTCCATTTTAAAATCCATTAATAACGTTCGTTTTTCAACATATGACGAACGGAGTGCCTTTACCTGCTCACTTAACTGAGCGATTTTATGAACCTTACGGTCCGTAGTGTGAGAGCTGGCAATCATGAGGATCGCTAATGCTAAAAAAAAGAAAATCAGACGCCAATTTTTAAAAGCTCCATCGCTAACGAGAAAGGTTCCTTTTAAAACATTATACATTCTATTTTTCATTTATTTACTTTTTTAGCAACCCTCAACTTAGCGCTTCTAGCTCTGTTATTTAACTTTACTTCAGCTGGGGTTGGAATAATTAAGTTTCCAACTTTTTTTAGAGGAACTTCAAAATTTCCGAAAACATCTTTTACGGGCTCCCCTTCAAATAAACCATTTCTTATAAATCGCTTAACCAATCGATCTTCTAAAGAGTGGTATGAAATAACACTCAGACGTCCGCTATCGTTTAACAAAGAAGGCGTCTGCAATAAAAAATCCTTAAGCACTTCTATTTCTTGATTTACTTCTATCCTAATCGCTTGATATATTTGCGCTAGAATCTTATTTTCTCTCCCTTGAGGCAGATGTTTACTTAAAACAGTCTTTAAATCAAATGTGGTGTCAATCGACTTAAGCTTTCGAGCTTGAGCAATTGTCCTTGCTAAGGCTGGAGCAGTTCTTAACTCTCCATACTGCCAAAATACCTGTCGCAAAGCCTCTTCTCCATACGAATTAACTAGCGAATGTGCTGACAACACATCTTGTTGATTCATCCTCATATCTAATAAGGCGTCAAAACGAATCGAAAATCCTCTTTCTGGCTGGTCAAATTGATGTGATGAAACACCAAAATCAGCTAAAATCCCATCCACTGACTTAACCCCGTGAAACCTTAAAAACCGCTGCATAAATCTAAAATTCTCATTGATCAACAAAAATCTAGGATCATCAATAACATTTAAAAGAGCGTCTTTATCTTGATCGAAAGCTATAAGTCGTCCCTTTGAGCCTAGGGATGCTAATATCTCTCTGCTATGTCCGCCGCCACCAAAGGTTACATCAACATACACACCATCTTGTTTTACATCTAAACCTTTTACGGTTTCTTTAAGTAATACAGGGTTATGATACTCCATCCACATCGTCTTGCCCCATCACATCTTCTGCAAGGTCTGCAAAGTCTCCTTCAGCATCATTAATAGCCTTTTCATACTTGTCCTTATCCCAAATTTCAATAATATTCAACGCAGAAGTCACTACAATCTCCTTAGAAATCCCAGCAAAACCAACAAGATCCTTTGAGATAAGCAAACGGCCTGAAATATCTAAATCTACAGACTTTACTCCTGCTGTAAAACGTCTGATAAAATCATTGTTTTTTTTCTTAAACCGGTTAAGCTTATTAATACTTTGCATTAATAATTCCCATTGATTCATTGGATACAACTCCAAACAAGGCTGAAAGACTGCGCGCTTCAAAACAAACCCATTACCCACAACTGAAGCTAACTGTTTTTTGAATGATATAGGCATCATTAGACGCCCTTTGGCATCTACCTTACATTCATATGTTCCTATCAGTGTATTCAATTTGTACTATTATGTTTAAATAAGTAATTGAATTCAAAGCTAAAAAATATTTACCACATTTTACCACATTTTACCACATTGTTAATAAAATTCTATTAACGGCAAAATATTCCGATAAAGCGCACTTATTTTTCAGCTAGTTAGAAGCAAATCAAAGACTTAAAAAGTGGGGGTGCTATTAACAATGAGTTGTTAATTACTTATATTACCACAAAATAGCTTAAAAAAAACACAACAAAAACGCTGAAAACTATACACGCTTCAATATAAAAATTAAAAATTTTTAATTTAAATTGTGTAGATTTGTGCAAAACCAATTTTCTATTGTCAAATGAATTATAGTTTTAAAAAAGAAGGTAAGTTCAACTATGTTGAAATAGGTGAAGGACGACCAATAATAATCCTTCATGGATTGATGGGTGGCCTAAGCAATTTCAGTGGAGTTACTGAATTTTTTAATCAAAATGGGTACATGGTAGTATTACCAGAATTGCCTCTATACTCTATGCCTCTACTAAGCACTAATGTTAAGAGTTTTGCAGAGTACATTAAAGAATTTATTGACCTTCGAGAATACACGGACGTAGTTTTACTTGGGAATTCTTTAGGAGGCCATATTGGCTTACTTTATACTAAACTTTATCCTTATAAAGTTAAGGCTCTTGTTATTACAGGAAGTTCTGGTCTTTATGAAAGCGCTATGGGTAGTGGCTACACGAAACGCAGCGACTATGAAGTGATGAAAGCTAAAGTACAAGAAGTATTTTACGACCCTGAAGTCGCCTCAAAAGAAATGGTAGATGAGGTGTTTGCAACAGTAAATGACCGCAGTAAACTCATAAAAACTCTTGCAATTGCAAAAAGTGCCATTAGGCACAATATGGCAAAAGACCTTCCGAATATAACTACACCAACTTGTATTATTTGGGGTAAAAATGATATCGTTACTCCTCCAGATGTAGGGGTGGAATTCAATAAGCTTCTCCCTGATTCAGAATTGTTTTGGATCGACAAATGTGGACATGCCGCTATGATGGAACATCCAGATGCATTTAACAAGATCGTATTTGATTGGCTCACTAAAAGAGAGTTCTAAATAATCAAGTCATTATGCAAATTAAAACTGCCGAATTTGTAGTAAGCAATCAAGATGTTTCTAAATGTCCTACAAATCAACTCTCGGAGTATGCCTTTATTGGCCGGAGTAACGTTGGGAAATCGTCGTTAATAAACATGCTAACCAATCAAAAAAGTTTAGCTAAAACTTCTGGAAGACCTGGAAAAACCCAACTTATCAATCATTTCCTGATTAACAAAGAGTGGTTTTTAGTAGACTTGCCTGGTTATGGATATGCTCGCGTATCAAAATCTACCAAGAAAACATTTCAGAAATTTATTACAGCATACTTTAGGGAACGAAAACAATTAGTTTCTGCCTTTGTTTTGGTTGACATCCGACATGAGCCTCAAGCGGTAGATTTAGCGTTCATGCAATGGTTAGGAGAACACGCTGTACCGTTTTCAATTATTTTTACCAAAGCAGATAAATTACGTCCTAAAGCAATTGAAGCCCACATTGAGAGCTATAAAAAGAAGCTTTTGGAATTTTGGGAAGAAATGCCCAATTATTTTATTACATCTTCCACAAATTATTCGGGAAAAGATGGTTTATTAAACTACATAGATGGAGTTAATAATGAAATTAAAAACGAAACTAGTCAATTACCTTTTCAATAACAGCTCCTGTTGCACCACTAGGAAACGATATCCCTAAAAGTGCAGAAATCGTAGGTGCTATATCTGTTACTTTTGTAGACTGGTAGGACTTTCCTTGATTTATTCCATTGCCATAAAACAACAATGGCACATGTGTATCGTAAGTATAGCCTGATCCATGAGTCGTTCCTTTAGGCCCATATACAATCACTCCGGGCTGGAGCGTAAATAAGACATCGCCAGAGAGTTTTTGATTGTAACCATTTTGCAGTAACATTGGTAATCCCCTCTGAAAATAAGTAATCTGCATCGTAGAGGCTGTATAAGCATTACTTACAAATGGGTAGTCGATAATTTTACTAACCACAAACTTTTGCACCTCTTCCAAAGTCAGTTCCAAGGAAAGTATTCTTTCTTGGTTTAAAAAAACTTGATTATTACTGATGTTTTTAATTAAATCTGGAACTCCATATTTCGCTTTCAAACCATCAAATAGTGTTGTAAAATCTTTTCCTATGTTTGAACCTGGCACATTAATGTCACTCAAATAAGCAGGAACCTCAGCTGCACCATGATCCGCAGTTAAAAATAGCGTGTAATTCCCTTCGCCTATATTTGCATCTAAGTAGTTAAGTAAGCGTTCAATCTCTAAATCAAGACGCAGGTAAGTATCCTGTAGCTCTACAGAGCCTAAACCAAAGTCATGCCCTACGTAGTCGGTAGAAGAGTAACTAACGGTAAGAAAGTCTGTAAACTCATCTGCTCCAAGATTTTCAGCTTCAATCGCAGCAAATACAAAATCTGTAATCATTGTATTTCCAAAAGGACTTGTTTTAATGATGTCAAACCCCTGGTTAAAACCCTTTAAACCATTCAGATCATAAGGGAAAACCGGAGCGGCTTTGCCGTTAAATCCTTTTTCATAATTTGAATTATCTGGTCCGCTTTCTTGATACAAATTAATATCATAAAGCGTATTCCAAGTCTTAACGTAATTAGATATATTTGAAGGGGCATTAAAATCTATAACCCATTGTGGAAGTTCATCCATGTAATAGGAACTTGTCATCCACTTTCCTTCATTCAAACCCTCAAACCAATAGGCCCCATTTGCTGTATGTCCGGCAGGAAAAACAGCGCCACGATCTTTAATAGAGACTCCTATAGTTTTACCTCTCATTTGTGTAAAAATTCTATTTTGATCCGCAATAGTGGTGACTTTTAAGTTAGATGGAGATACTCTTCCATATTTAGCATCCGCTCCAACGGGATGATACTTATTATCTGTTGTACAATAAACAGTTCTTTCCTTTATTTTATCGTACCAATCATTTCCAATAATCCCATGTACGCTAGGCGTAGTGCCAGAAAATATAGATGCATGCCCAGGACCTGTCACTGTTGGGATATAATTAAAATGATGACTATTACAACTATACCCTTCATTCATTAATCTTAAAAACCCTTGAGAACTATATTTGTTTTTAAAACGATTCAGATACTCAAAACGCATTTGATCCACTACGACTCCTACAACGAGCTTAGGCTTGTTGGTTGAGGGCTTAACAGTTGATATATCTAGTGTGGTTTTACAAGAAAAAATACTTAAAAACAAAAATAGACACGTGGCTTTGAAATACATAAATGATTAACTTAATTGAATTTCAAAAATACATTAATTTTTATGATTCAATATTATTATAGGTAAATTAATGGATAGAATTTTTTACTTTAGCTTTAATTATAACTACATGAACTACCTTCAAAATATTGGGGCTTACTTTTTAATGATTGCCGAAATGTTTCGCAAGCC
>TARA_B110000459_G_scaffold163098_2_pt1 | contig 15052 bp, 8 predicted proteins | sample TARA_B110000459 | Tara Oceans TARA_B110000459 (sample SAMEA4398296) | marine metagenome | biome: Polar Biome; feature: [SRF] surface water layer (ENVO:00010504); material: water (ENVO:00002006), including particulate matter (ENVO:01000060) such as... | depth 5 m | reverse complement strand
CGTCGCGTGTTTCAAAACGTTTGAAAAAATGAGAAAAAAGAGTAGTGACTGACCAAATTCTTCTTTCTTTTACTCTTAAATAAACAGCGTTCTCGTAGCCCAGAAGGTGTGCCAAGGTGTTTACCCGGGCGTGACGACTGCTGAATTGGATGAGCTCGCGGCTGAAACCGCAGCGGCGATGACTTCCAAGCATCCGGATTACGCGCAGCTTGCCGCGCGAATCGCCGTTTCAAACTTGCACAAGACGACGGACAAATCTTTTTCGACGACGATGAAGAAGATGTACGAACACACGAACCACAGAAACGGCAAGTGGTCCCCGTTGCTCGCCGATGATGTGTACGAGATCATCACAGAGAATGCGGAAAGATTTGACGCGGAAATTGTCTACGACCGTGACTTTGATTACGACTACTTTGGTTTCAAAACTTTGGAGCGCTCGTACTTGTTGCGCATCGACGGTAAAGTTGTCGAGCGCCCGCAGCACATGTTGATGAGAGTATCCATCGGTATCCACAAGAAGGATATCGAAAAGGCTGTTGATACGTATCACATGTTGTCTGAACGTTGGATGACCCACGCGTCGCCAACCTTGTTCAACGCCGGTACGCCGCGACCGCAACTCTCCTCGTGCTTTTTGATTTGCATGAAGGAAGACTCCATTGAAGGTATCTACGACACGTTGAAGGAATGCGCGTGCATTTCCAAGTCCGCCGGCGGTATTGGTTTGTCTATTCACGACATCCGCGCCACTTCGTCGTACATTAGAGGCACAAACGGTACCTCGAACGGTATCATTCCGATGCTTCGCGTGTTCAACGACACGGCGAGGTACGTGGACCAAGGCGGCGGTAAGCGCAAGGGCGCTTTTGCCATTTACCTCGAACCGTGGCACTCTGACATCTTCGACTGGCTCGACTTGAGAAAGAACCACGGGAAGGAAGAAGCGAGAGCTCGTGACTTGTTTTACGGTTTGTGGACGAACGATTTGTTCATGAAAAGAGTCGAAGAAAACGGCAAGTGGACGTTAATGTGCCCGAACGAGTGCCCGGGTTTGTCCGAATGCTGGGGTGAAGAGTTTGAAGCTTTGTACACCAAGTACGAAAAAGAAAACAAGGGTAAGAAGACGATCAACGCCCAGCAGCTTTGGTTTGCGATTCTTGAAGCGCAAGTGGAAACTGGTAACCCGTACATGTTGTTCAAGGATGCGTGCAACCGCAAGTCGAACCAACAAAATTTGGGCACGATCAAATCGTCCAACTTGTGCACAGAGATCGTCGAATTCACCTCGCCGGAAGAAACTGCCGTTTGTAACTTGGCCTCCATCGCTTTGCCGCGATTTGTCATCGAAAAGAACGAGAGCTCTCCGACTGGCAAGACGGAAACGAAGAAATTGTTGGGCTCTCTCAGAGCGAGCGACCGTTACTTTGATCACGCCAAGTTGAGTGAAATCACGAGAAAGGTGACTCGCAACTTGAACCGCATCATCGACGTCAACTATTACCCGGTCGAAACTGCGAAGAGATCGAACATGAAGCACAGACCGATTGGTTTGGGTGTCCAAGGCTTGGCTGACGTATTTATCTTGCTCGGCTTACCGTTTGACTCTCCGGAGGCGCAAAAGTTGAACGCCGAAATCTTTGAGACGATTTACTTCGCGGCGTTGCAAGAATCGAACGAACTCGCGAAAGAAGAGGGCACGTACGAATCCTACGAAGGTTCCCCGGTTTCCAAGGGTGTGTTGCAACCGGACATGTGGGGCGTTACCGAAATGCCGGGCGGCGATAGACACGGCTGGAGCGCGTTGAGAGAATCCATCGCCAAGCACGGCGTTCGCAACTCCCTCTTGGTTGCACCGATGCCAACCGCGTCAACCTCCCAAATTTTGGGTAACAACGAGTGCTTTGAACCGTATACATCGAACATTTATGCGAGAAGAGTGTTGTCCGGTGAATTCACCGTCGTCAACCAGCACTTGTTGTCGGATTTGACCGAGATGGGCTTGTGGGATCCAACGTTGAAGAACAGTTTGATCTCTGACAACGGCTCTGTCGTCAACCTCGACATCCCGGATAACTTGAAGGCTATTTACAAGACTGTGTGGGAAATCAAGCAACGTATATTGGTGGACATGGCTGCCGCTCGAGGCGCGTTTATCGACCAGTCGCAGTCGTTCAACGTCCACATGTCTGATGCCAACTCCGGTAAGTTGACTTCCTTACACTTCCACGCGTGGAAGTCTGGATTGAAGACTGGTATGTATTACCTCAGATCCAGAGCTGCTGCGGATGCGATCAAGTTTACCGTCGACCCGACGAAGGCTGCGAAAAAGGTGGAGAAGGAGAACGTCTTGAAGCCGTCCAACGGCGGGCCGAAACCAACCGCCGTCCCGACGAAGAAGGAAGTTTCGGAGATGAGTGAAGCGGAACAGGAAGCGCACATGGCGGCCAAGCTCAAGTGCTCGCTCGAGAACAAGGACGAGTGCTTGATGTGTGGATCTTAATCAGCAAGAACAACAACAAGTGAAGAGTGATGCACTTTTTCGGCGCGGACAGAAATCGACAACAAGAAAAGGAGAAAGAGAGAGAGAGAGAGCGTGAAAGGTGTATTTTGGAGTGTAGGGTGGGGAGTTTTTGCTCGTAGCGCATAGTGCGTGGCGAGGTTTAATCGCTTTTGCATACAATTAATTTTATATACTACTATTATTACATTATACAAGACAACTTGTTTGCTGCGCGTATTGAATATTATTCGGTTGGCTTTTTGGCGTCTTCCATCTGCACCCCCCACGAAGCCTCGATCCCAAAAATTTCGCTTGAACGCGATTAAACACGTCACTTTTAAGAAACTAAGAAACACCGCCCGCGCATATCAACTCTTCGTTCAAAAGCATAAACTGAGAGAAACGAATACCCCGTCGCATCCGCATCTCTTCCTGCTGCTGCCTACTCCTTCCCCTTCCTCCTTGAGGTGCGCAGAGAGAACAGAGGCGGATAATAATAATAATAATAACAGTTGAAGCAAAGCAAAAAGCGAGAGCGTGAAACGACCGACAAATCCGAGACATAGGATTTGTGTGTGAGGACAAAGAAGCAAATCATGTCTTCATCCTGCCCTACATCGTCTAAGTGCGCGCACACGAGCGCTTGGCGCGTACAAAAGACAGGAGCGTCGAAGAATATTCGCAAGAACGCAGCATCCGTCAGTTTGAGAGGGGCATCAAAAGACTTATCGTCTTCGCACAGAATTCGCCGTCTTATCCCCCGAAGCGACGTTGAAAACGACCGGCGAAATTTCGCCTCCTCGTCGTCGTCCTCCGTTACTTCCTCCGTCCGTACTCGCGCATCGCTGTCTTCGTTTCGCACGATGTCGATGCGAACGTCAGCGACAGTAGATGAAACAGGAGACGTCACGACATCGAAGAATAAAATCACAACCGCTACGACCACGAGGAGGAGATTGCTCTCCTCCTCCTCCTCCTTCTTCTCCTCCTCGAGAGGAAAAAGGAACAAAAAAACAGACGAGAGCTTTCGTTTGCACGCGCTCAGGAAAAAACAACAAGGAGGAGGCGACAAAGAACAGGACGAAACGACCATCGAGTTCATCAAATCACTCGTTTCTGGTTCGTTTTACGAAGAAGACGAAGAGATTGGCGAGGATGAATTCTCTGCCGCGGGAGGAAGCTCGTCGGAAGCGCTGGTTCGTCGAAGAAAGCCGGCGAAAGGCGTGCAATTTTTCAAACCAGGACTGCGGAAACTCACGGCGCGCCAACGCATGGCGCTTGCTTTTTCTGATCTGGACTCTTCCGGTTGGTGGGCTGTCATCTCGTCAGGAATTGTATTCGGAACATTTATTCTTGAATCGTACAACATTGGCACCTTTGGTGGCTGGGACGTCTTGTATCGAGACGATATTCCGTGGTACTCTGGGCTAGTTTCCATGGACAACATCCGCGACATCGAAGACGCCTACAACGCGTTATTTTTCTTTGAGCTTTTGCTTCGAGCGTGGGTCGCCGAATTCAAGTTTTCGTTTTGGACGAATCCTTTTACTGTTTTAGATACAGCGGCTACGATTCCTCCGGTATTGGCAGTTTTCGGTTTAGTCGACAGAATGTCGCCAATCCCTCGATTTCTTCGGCTACTCCGGATCGTCCGTCTTCTTCGCTTTCTCGAGCGCTCTCCAGACTCGGTGTTGTTTGGTTTGTTCAAGTCCGATTCGATGACAGTTCAGCTCACCGGCGTCGCCGCCGAGTTCATCTGCATCTTCGTCATCGCCGCCGGCGTAATATATGATCTCGAGTTCGGCATCAACCCGGCTGTGAAGAATCTCAACGATACTTTGTATTGGGCGGTGCTTACGCTCACGGGTATTGGTCAGCCATTTGAAGTTGTCACCCCGGGCGGGAGAGTTGCGACTGTTGTTTCCATTTTTGTCGCCCTTTTAGTTATACCAGGTCAATTAGCAAAGTTAGCGACTATTTCAGGAGGCGAGATGCTTTTGGGGATGATGGAAGACGAAGACGAAGAGGACGAAGACCAAGAACTCATCTCAAACACAGGTGAAGTTTTCATTTTGAAATCTACGGATGAAGATCCCATCACGAGCGGCGCGAAAACGTTCGACGACCGCGTGTGCGATTCGTGTGGATTAGAAATGCACGAGATTGACGCTCGATATTGTCGCAGATGCTCGTTTAAGCTAGCCGAATCCGACGTCACCGGCTTGAGGTTCGCTCGAAAGATTGCAAAGAAAAAGAAGGCGATCGAAGAGAAACAAGTGCGAGGAAACGTCAACGTCGGCCGTTTAGGAGTGGACATGATGTCTTCCATCTCCACGTCTACAAAGGCGCTCTCGAATAAGAAAAATCGCAATAGTTAGTTAGTCATATTGTACAGGTACTACGCATACTGAATATATATTAAGATTGATTGATGTACACTTTGCAAACCAACATCCAAGTCTAACTTCTTTGACTCGTCTTCATCAAAGAATTCTTTCAACTACGAGTACTTCTATTTTCTCTCTTTCGAGACGACTTTTGATGAAGCGGAAGAGGAAGAAGAAGAATGAGATGAAAGGAGAGACGAACCCATATACGTGAGAATCCCAACCGCGCCGAATGCCGTCAGCACGTAGGTTTGATATCTATAGTATTGAGCGGCGTGTTTCCAAAGCTGAGGCATGGTTGGAATTTCCGTTTTTATGTTCTTCTGCTTTTCGTGCATTTTGTATCGCCGAACGCGCGAGAAGTCCAACAAGGAGAGAAACACAACTTTTCGCGCACCCGCCTCGCGCGTCTTCTATCTAATCATTCAAGTTTCATTTCGGAATTTTCGTAAACAAAAGAAAGGAAAGTTTTTATGCCGTGTTCGAATTGAGCAAAAATTGCTAAAGTACGCGCTGCACTGCAACTAATATTTTACATGAGTTTCTAAAGCTTCGAAGGAAGCGGGGGAGAGGAGGACGGAATCATTTTGTGCGGATTCAGAATACCACGCGGATCGAACATGTTCTTCACCCTTTGCATGAGCCGAACTTCTTCCGCGTCCTTCCCTCGCCAAAGCTCTTGAACTTTCATCGCCCCTAATCCGTGTTCAGCTGAAACACTTCCTTTGTGCTCGGTGACATACTCGTAGACGAATGGCTCGATCATCGCAAGCGTGTCTTTACACGGACCTTCTTTTCGAGATATGTTGAGGTGTAAATTTCCGTCGCCGAGATGACCGTATCCTAAAACTTTGACTTTATCATCCATTCTTCGCTCGGCGAAGCGTTCTCTCATTCTCTCGACAAGCTCGTACATTTTAATCGTTGGTAACGAAACGTCGTACTTGTACACGGCACCGGCGTATTTTAACGCCACGGATATGCGTTCGCGTAAATTCCAGAGCTCATTCGCGTGTTTTTCGTTTTCGGATATCACAAACCGTTGCGCTAAATTTGGTTTGTTCCTCTCTGCTTCGTCGCCGCGAAATTTTTTCTGAAGAATGCTCACAAATTTTCCCCTACTTTTCCTTCCATCCTCCGCAAGGACACACACTGAGCGCGCAAAATTTAACACATTTGCTCTCAACCTACTCTCCATAGCCTTTTCGTTTACGGTAGTTTCCACTGCGACGTAGAATTGTATGTTTGTTTTCAAATCGTCGGCGTAGGGGAATGGATCTTTCGCTCCAGGTAATGTGTCGACAGTGAGTTTAAGACTTTCATGATCGAAAAATTCTACAGCTGACAGATTCTCCGCCAATCTCTTTTTCACCTCAACCATGAGATGCACAACTTTTCGAAATGTATCACAGGCAAATATGGTAACGATTCGTGCCTCTGGCGCTCGGGACGCTAAGATGGCAACTTTCGTAACTATGCCGAGCGTTCCCTCGGCGCCAATAAATAACTGCTTCAAGTCGTATCCCGTATTATCTTTTCTATTTTCTCTGAGCAAAGAACTCAACACCGTTCCATCCGCGAGGACAACTTCTAAGCCTAAAACAGTTCCTCGCAAAGAGCCGTACTTGACCAGACGCAAACCGCCGGCATTTGTTGATACGTTGCCTCCGATTTGACATTTACCTTTTGCGCCCAAATCTAAAGGCACGCACATCCCTCGTCGCATCAGAGCATCGTCTAGTTCTTCTAGAACAACCCCAGCTTCGCACACACACACGCCAGTGATATCGTCTATACTCAACACCGAGTTCATGCGTTTCAATGAAAGTATAACTTCATCAAAAACAGGTACGGCGCCTCCGACTAAACCGGTGTTCCCACCTTGCGGACACACGGCGATGTGATTCTCGTGACAATATCGCAAAATTTCAGAAACCTCTTCGCTCGTTCGCGGGAACAGCGCACACTTGGATTTACCGAAATACTTTTTCTGCCAATCTGTATTTAACTCTATCAATAGCACCTCGTCCTCACTTTTATTATCATTACTATTATTATCATCATTATCACTCTCGGGCACATACGGTGTCTTCTTCTTCTTCTTCTCATTCCTCTTGGTAACAACGGTTTGTGCGACGTTTTCTGCACCAATCGCGCGAATGAAAAAATCTATATCATCATCTGACAAAACTTTATATGGGTGGTGATGGTGGTGGTGGTGGTGGTTCATCTTTTCCCCGCTCGCTCTCGCTCTCTCTTTAGAAAGAAAGAAAGAAAGAAGAAAGAGTAGACAGAATTCAAAGAGTGTGTGAGGCGAGAGAAAGTAAGGAATCATGAGCAAATAAATAAAAGACGAAATATTATTGATCGAACAAGAAACTCTTCAGTACACCACAATTCATAACACACAAAGAGTGAAGAGAGAAGAAGAAGAACGAACGAACGAAAAGAACGCATCAAATGGAAGTTGAAGACGCGATAACAACCACCATCTTCGATGTTGGTGTCGCCGCTATCGCGCAGCGCTCATCTGAAGTTCGCGTCCGGGAAATGGGATTTAAACAACAACGAATGGAAGAAGAAACCACAACGAAAGTAATAACATCAACGACGATACTTCCATCAAGGAATGAAGAAAAAGAAAAAGAAAAACAAGAAGATCTTTGTGAGAACAGGGGGAGAATCGTGTACCCGAAAGCCGCGAGACAGGTTGCGGGGAATTCGCACAAGCACGCTCGGGCTGCTCGCGTCGACGCGTGTGGACATTTTTATAAACCCACAGACGACACTCGAAAAGGAATGACTGAGTTACAGTTTTACGAAAATTGGCAAGCAATGGAGCACGAAAGAGTCCCGGAGTTTTCACCGTTTCTAGCTACGTTTGTATCGAGAACAGTGCTGTACGAGTCTCGCGACGCCGCGAAACCGATGCCATTTTTGAAATTGCGCGACGTGACGGCTGACATGAAGCAAGCAAACGTGGTGGATATAAAAATAGGAGAGCGGACGTGGCATCCATCGCACGACGCAGCGTACAGGGAAAAACGGCATCGAGGCGACTTGGAAACGACTTCGTGTTCGATAGGGTTTCGCGTGTGTGGGATGCTAACCTACGAGGAAGAAAGCAATACGGAGAGGTATTGGAATAGAAAATGGGCAAAAGCGCTGAATTTAGAGACGACGACGACTGGTCTTGACGTGTTTTTTGGTCAGAATAGCGAAAGAATTACAAATGTCCTTCGAAAGTTGAAAGATATCAGGCAAAGTTTAGAAATGAATCCGTTTCCGGTTTTCTTTTTGGGGTCTTCAATACTTTTATGTTACGATAGCTCGGATCTTCACAGCGATGTTCGCGTTGTTATCGTTGATTTTTGTAACGCGGTGAAGAACGAATCTCGAGAGGTGGACAGAAATTTTTTGGACGGACTGATCTCTTTGACGAATTTGATTGAACGTATCAGAGACCGCGTGAGAGTGAGAATGGATCCGACGAGCTTGTCTACTTCGTCTTCGGGACTCTCGACAGCTGGGACTTTCAATCCAAACACGCCGAGTCCTTCAAGTAGTAAGTGAGAGAGAGCAAAAGAGAAGAGCACATAATTGTATAATATGATTGTAGTTTTAAACGTACCAGTGGTACTGGTAGCATTGCATATTCCTCAGAAACCAACTCATTTGTGGCTATACTTTGATAAAAGTATTTGATAAGCTTTTGTCAATAAGACAAATTTTTCTCCAGAGCTTTTGTTCTTGTCGGGATGATACGCAAGTGCTTTGCGCCGATATTGCTTCTTCAGCATGTCAACGTTACCACGAAATTCTTCTCTGCTCAACTCGAGAATGTTCAAATATTCGCCGTCGTCGCCGTCGTCGGCACGATGGCGTTCTTTTTGCTTCTGTTGTCTTTCGTATTGCTCCCAACGCCACTTATTTTCTCTTTCTTGTTTACTCTTCTCTTCTTTGTCTGCCTCCCAGTCGACTTCGTGCTCGGTGGCAGCACACCCACATAAATGGCAATAAAGCATCTCGCTATCAACAGTGAAAAAAGAAGAATTGGTAAGCGTACAAAACTGCTTGCATTCCATACAGTCGTTGCAATTTTTTCGCCGCTTACCGGTAAGAAGACAGAAGTGACTTTTTTCGAGTATTATGCCATTCTCCTTGGCTTCGCGCATCCGATTTTTAGCGTTTTGGATTATTTCTAACCGTTTCTTCTTCTTCAATCGGAGTTCTTCGTTCTCTCTCTCTAAACTTGCCTTTTCTCTCGCAATGCGTCTATTGAACGATTGTTTGTCTTCATGGTCTTGATATGAACAAGAACAATTTGCGCAACGCTCCCCATCGGCGGCGGCGAAAAGCTTTCCAAGAGAAACTTCGTAGCTGGCTTTGGACACTTTCGATAAAAGCATCGTGCTAGTGGAAACGCGTCTAAAGTGCGGGCATACTTTGCAGTTGAGACACTTGCCGCGTTTATGTCCGTTTATGTCGTCGTCGCCCAAAACAGAAATCGTCGCCGAAGTCGCTTGTATTAAATCCTCGAACGATATCTTCGCGAAATTAGTGCTGGTAAAATCAGACGTATTTTTTCCTTTTGACCGAATATCTGGTTTTACGCGCTCATTTTTCCTCGCATTTTGCTCTTCTTCCCATTTAAGAGCCCAATTAAAACTCTCTGAATCATTCTGGTCGTATAGGAAGGTATCGTCGCCGCTGGGAACATCGTCAACCCTGTCTCTGTTATCGTTTTCATTCTCGTCGTCATCGCTGCCGCTGTCGTTGAAGGCCCACATTTTACTTCTCGCTTCGTCCTCTGCTCGCCGTCGCTCTATTTGTTCGAGCTCAAACGCGTTGAAAAATTCGACAGATTTTCGTAACACGTCGTCGCTCGGTTCGTCGTCGTCCGATTTTGTGTACGCGTGCGTTTGCGTCGACGCATTTTTTGTTTCTCTCTGTGCTATAATTTTATGTTCAGTTGAATTTTTCAGTGTTTGCGTACACGCGTCTTTACTCTTCGATCTTGCCAGTGTGTTCATTGTTGGTGGCGACACTGAATTCCGTGTTTCCCCTGAATTACCCTTTTGCTTTGTTCGTTCGTGCACGTTCAAATGTTTCAACGCCTGGCGCGCGGTCTCGTTATCGGCGTCGAGCTTGTTGAGAATAAGTCTGTATATTTTAATACCATCCTCCTGTTTATGCAAGCGCAATAGCGCGTGTGCTTTTCGATTCAGTGCTTTCACATTCGCAGGCTCTATTCGTAACGCTTGATCGCAATCAGATAGCGCCGCGCTGAAATTCTCCAGATGCAAGTTTGTAGCAGCTCTGTTTGAGTAAGCTTTCACTCGAAGAGCAGAATCAGACGAGTTCAAGGCTAGAGAATACTCCTTGATTGCCAAATCAAATTCACCTCTGTGGAAAGAATCCGTTCCTCTTTCTAAATGGTTACCGAACGTATCTATTTCGTGACAGTTGCTCGGGCAACGACACTTAGCGCAATTCATAATCGCAACATCGTTTGACGGATGCGGTGATGAGGAGAAGTTGGGAGTCTCTTTTTTCGTATAGAGCTGGCAATTCGATTTGTACTCATCGCATCGATTACATCGGTTGCATTTTCCTCTCACTATACCCATCAAATCTCGATTGGAATCAACGTCTAGATATCTCTCGTTTTTCTTCGCGGCGCTGGAAGACGAAGACATTTCCAAAACGTTTTTTTTTTGCCTCGACGAAAATGAAGCGTTTTTACAAAAGAAGAGAATTCTCTCTCTTCTCTACCGAACAAAAAATGGCACCTCACGAGAACGTCTTCTACGCGGAGAAGCATTCCAACGATTCTTTGCATAATCCGCAAAGGAAAGGAACCGACCATACTTCGAAGGAAATTCAAATCGCCGCGCGATTACTCGGTCGCACCTCAGTCATTAGCGATGAGAAAACAAGAAAGAAAATGGAAAGAGAAAACGCTATAGAAAAAAGGAAGGAGAAGTTACTTCAAAATGCGAAACCGTTAGGGGATGGTTTTATTCTCGTCGGGAGCGGAGACTCTATCAGACGGATAAACGTGAACGAGGCGATGATGAAGAAAGAAAACATGAAAGATGAATATGGTCGCCAGAAACGAAAGTTTGATTCAGACAGCAGATGGAAGACGGAAGAAAGAATAAAGAACGGAGGAACAGCGGGTCAGAACGAACTCGTCGTCGCTCGAAACGCAGCTTCAGAACTGGAGGAGAAGAAGAAGATGAAGAAGAAAGACCAGGGTCGACGCAGAGAAGAAAGTCTTCCCGTGCTAGTGCCACCATCCGAGCTGATTTTCGGATCCGATGGTTTCGTGAAAGAGAGCACGGACGACGACGAGGACGACGAGGAGGAGGCGATGAAGATGATAGCTATCGAGCGACGGAGAGCGAGAAGTGAAAAGTCAAAGTTAGACGTGAAAAGTACTGCGAGGAAAGCAAAAAACATTCGCAAGTTTATTGGTCTTTAAGTCGTGGAGTATATGTGCATGTATGTATGTATGTATATATATATTCGTTATGTAGTATAGTATAGTGTTGTAGAAAAATAGGATAGTAAATGCTGCTAAGTAGTAGGCAATAATGCGATGGCGTTTGGATTCCATAGGATGCCGGAAAATTCTAAACAGAGACTTTGAACATATGGCGTGAAGAAATCTTCAGGCCGCTCTTCCTCTTCGTACGCAAATTTCAACTCGTGAAAGTCGTGGAGCGGTGGTTTTGAATACGATTTCGCCGCGATTGTGATGATAGCCGTCAAATCGGGAATGCTAAATGAGTTGAGCCCGCGTTCTCTCTGTTTCCTATCGATTTCTTCGTTGAAGTGCACCAATACGACGTTTATATTTTCTAAGAGTTCCTTGAATCTTGCGTGTTTCTCGAACGGTTTCAGCGTTTCTTCGCGATGTAACAACGCATAGATCAACTCTGGATTATGCACTAATACGTTTTGAGATAATGCGGCGTTGAAAAGTTCGAGAAGTATGCGCAAAAAGTCCGCGTAAACGTGCATATCTGTTCCATCTTCTTTTGCGTTCATCCCGTCCGCGTGCAACTGTGCGAATCTCAAATATTTTTTCGCGATGAGTTCAAAAATAGAGACGAGTCTCTGCGCCGCGTAAGCTGAAACATCCCGGAAATGCGGTGCCATATTTGCCAACGCTGCAAAGCAGTTTGTATGTAAATAAACGTCGCGGAGTTTCGCCATGTTAAAACGAACAGTTCGCGTCAACACGATGATGATCAAACTACCAAGCGTTGTTTTTGTCAATATTCTCTCCTTGTACCAGGAAATTTGTTGTGGTATTTGAATTTTGTGCACGTTTGCGTTGAATATCTCGCCTTGCGACATGATTAAAAGAACAATCAATATCATATAGATTTGGTTTTGAGTTCGAGCCGAGGCTTGGTACAACATTTCCAAAAGAGGCATGACGACAACCTCAACGTTGTCGTTGTTCAAACAGTACTCGCAAAAATCGGACGCGCCGAGAATACACGAATAGAACAACAAGACGGAAATATCGTTCGTCAACGCGCGACCAAAGGTTTCATATAACTCTGTGAAGGATACTTTGGCTACCAGTTTACCCCCACTGGTTGAAACGCCAGCTACATCAATTCTTGCGTTCTCTTCTTCTTCTTCTTTTTCGATACCTCCAACGCCGGATTCAATGTCTTTGTTTTCTTCTTTTATATTTCGAATGCTTCGTAAGGCATATCGAAACGAATGCGGTACCTTCGATCGACTCGTCGGATTATTGAAGTTGATGAGGACAAGGAGAAGCAGAGAGGAAACGTCGGCTAAAGGTGATAAAGTGAGCATCACTTTACCAGAGGCGGACGCTCCGCCGGCTTGTAAAGACGACGACCCACCGGAAGAATTCATTTCTGCGCTTGCCGTTTTCGATCCAGGTTTCACGCCGTAGGATTTCAACCACGTCTTTGGCTGTTTCTGCTCAATGAAATTTCTCAACAATGCCGAAACGACATCTTCGTTCGTGTACGCGCCAGTTTTTGCTGATGTTGTAGTCGTTGTAGTCGTTCCGTTTTTGCCTGGCGACCCAGCGGCGCTGGCTGTCGATGCAACTTCGTGTATTTTTTCCAAGAAAGGGTGAGTTGTAGGTCGATTGGTTTTCCCATCGATCATATTTTGCGTCAACTGTGTACCGCTCATGACTAAAAGCAACGAAACGCACGCGTGATGTAAAGGATACGTCGCATCCGTAACTTGAACAGCATTGTTCATACACACCGCGCTCAACAAAGCGGTGCCAAGCTGATGCATAGCGCTAATCGTGGCGTTCTCGCCCGCGTAGTTGCACGCCCACGCGCATTCTTCCACGTTCGTTTCTTCTACAAAGTATTTCAGAAATGCGGAAAGTAAAACGACGGCGTTGATGGCTTTCGTCGGTACCTCTCTCGTCTCGAAGTTGACATCTTCTAAAACTCTCGAAACATAAATCATCAATCTTCCCAAGTTATTCGATGTTCGATGGTTCTGACTCATTTGCTTACCGTATTCGTGGACTGATTTCTCGATTTCCAAGTTTCCAGCCGCGCTTAAAGCTTCGGGGAAATCGCTCAGCGCACCCCACACGTTAGAAGAAGAAGAAGAAGAAGAGGAGGAAGATTCACCACCGGCATCACCTTTTTCGTCGTCGTTCAGTAAGGATATCGGCGTGGTGCCTGCGAGAGCGGCGTATAGCGACTGCACCTCATCCCCAGCGAGATGTGATTGCACCGAAACGCCGTTCCCCATGATTCGCGTGTTCTATCTTTCAAGAGGAGTCGGATTATTCACTCGTGTAATATTTAGAGGAAGAAGAAGTGGAGAGAAGTGTGTTTTCAGGCAGGATCGAACTGGACTCTCCTCGCTCCTTTTCTCTTCTTGATGAAAAATAAGAGAAAACAAAATTCAACCATTTAATCATCTGCCCACGTGTCGTCGCCAGTTTCATATCTTCACACTCGGAGTGAAGAAGATATCAAAAACTGAAAATCAACAGATTTGATAACACGTATACATGATGGCATCATCAACAGCATCAATTACCGCGGCGTCTGCGCAACTCTGTAACTCTTCCTCGTCGACGTTTCGACGAGGAGGAAGTCGATCCTCCCTCGTCGTCGGTAAAAAGTACAACAACAACAAGACGAGGAAAAGTAAAAACGTTTACGCTTTACGCAACTTTGATTATCCAGAAGCGCTTTTGTTCGATTGCGACGGCGTACTGTGCGAAACAGAAAGAGACGGACACAGAGTTACGTTCAATAAAACGTTCAAAGAAAATGGGCTCGACCACGAGTGGGGAGTTGAATTATACGGCGAGCTTTTGAAAATTGGCGGAGGTAAAGAACGCATGACGCATTATTTTGATAACGTGGCGCCGAAAGACTCGGAACCGTGGAAATCGACGACGGATCCGGAAGAGAGAAAGAAACTCGTTGCGGCGTTTCACAAGAGAAAAACGGAAATGTTTCTTGAAGTGGTGAAAGCTGGCGAGTTGCCGTTGCGACCGGGCGTGGCGAGGTTGATCGGCGAAGCTTTGGAAGCTGGATCCAAAGTCGCCGTGTGCTCCACCTCAAACGAAGTCGCCGTGCAAGGTATCGTGGATACCATGTTACCGCAATACGCAGACAGAATGCCAGTTTTTGCCGGAGATATCGTTCCAAAGAAGAAGCCAGCGCCTGATGTGTATTTACTCGCCGCCAAAACACTCGGTGTCGATCCTGCACGATGCGTAGTCATCGAAGACACGCACATCGGACTTCAAGCAGCTAAAGCAGCGGGTATGAGATGCTGCGTAACAAAGTCAATCTATTCCGAGGGTGAAGATTTCACCGGAGCGGACGCTGTGTTCGATTGTTTAGGCGAAGCCGGCGAGGAGCGCGCGAAGTTTCACGACTTGACCACTCCCGGGGCATTCTGGTAAGTGAGTTTCCATTCTCTCTTACTTTTTGTAAACTAAAACAATTATAATAAAAGGCTCAATCCACCTTTGCCTCAACACTTAAACGGCGATTGGTACGTCGGCGAAGAAGAAGAAGATAAAGATAAAGAGGAGAAAAAGGTAGAAGGTAGCGTCGTCTACGATAGCACGAAAGCGATTATAGACGATCTTGAAAAACTATGAAAAAGAATC
>TARA_B110000459_G_scaffold53161_1_pt1 | contig 15165 bp, 16 predicted proteins | sample TARA_B110000459 | Tara Oceans TARA_B110000459 (sample SAMEA4398296) | marine metagenome | biome: Polar Biome; feature: [SRF] surface water layer (ENVO:00010504); material: water (ENVO:00002006), including particulate matter (ENVO:01000060) such as... | depth 5 m | reverse complement strand
GATTGGGCTCTCGAATTAGAATTAGAAAATGGTAAATTATATCCTATTGAATTAAAAGCAGGTGAATCATTATACTATGAGGGTGCTAGACAAAAACATGGTAGAACAAAACCATTTAAAGGTAGTAGTTACACTAATCTTTATGTACATTATAAAATAGCAGACAAACCAAAGCCAATAAATAAATCACATATTAAAATGATCTAAATGGGACATAATGGTTATGTTAGGAAATTATTTCCTAGTAAAGAAACAGTTGATAAAGCACTTAAGGTTCAACGCGGTAGGTATGATGAGACATTTGAATTATGGAATGCTAAACAATTAGAATTAGAACAAAAGCGAGAAGAGAAAGCTATAGCATATAGGCAAAATAGAAAATTAAATCCTGACGCAACAAGACAACCAAACAAAACAGATTTTTTTGATAAACTATGAAACTAGGTAATTTAATTGAGCGATTCACATACTATAGCGGTATCCAATGGGTATTCTACAAATTCGTAGATAAGGAAGATTGTGGTTGTGATAAAAGACAAGAATATTTAAATAATATAAACAATAGAAATGAATAAATCAGAATTAATTAACAAAAGTTTTGTAGGAATAGTAACACATATATCATCAGATACAAAACTAGAATCATTAGAACAATATATCAACACAAATAAAGAAATATTTGATAACTACAAAGGTATTATTGTAGCTGCAAATTATGCATTTGACGCATTAATAGAACGTCATCACGCGGTATGGTTAAAATATTATGACGATGTTAAATTCATTGATTTAGACAAGAACAGAGGTCATAGCTTCGGTACGCTCGATTTAGATGGTGCTGTATTTGATTATTGTAAAGAAAACGATATAGAATGGTTATTTAAAGTCAATGATGATCAATTATATACACCTGAATTCTTATTAGAGGAGGAATTACCTGAGGCTGATTTCTATTATTGGAATGGTATAGGAGTAGGTGGAATGGAAAAATATGAGTATGATAACGATAGAATGATTGCTGAAGATTTCTACCCACAAACAACACAATATTTTATCAATGTCAGCAAAACAGATTTATTACATACAAAATCCGTAGTAGATGAGGCTTATGAATATACTCAGAAAATGGAGAATTATAATGGCAAAGTATGGGAGGTAATAGAAGGGTTTACGTGTGAAGATTTTCTTAAATCAACAGTAAACAGAAACAAGCTTATTAAACACCATATGACGAAACCGGATACGTATATACGCTTACTTAATTTCATTAAAGCAAATCATGTAGCAGATTGTAGTCATAAACAATTAATTATAGATGGAACAGTACATTTACAATGGCCCGACCAGAAGTGTATTATAATATAATGACAAAACAAAAGCGCTTTACTATGATAATCGGTTGGATAATACGGATATATTTCGTATATTGGATCATAACAAATTATTGGATGTAATGAAGCAATGTAATAAATGTAGTGTAGATCTAGTATTGGGGGGAAATTGGTATGCTAGTAGTCAGAAATATAGTCAATATCAATGTAAATCGTGTTTTATAAAAAGAAATTATGACTTATCTATAACCAATAATACAGTTGAAAAGTATAAATCACAAACATTAGCTGGTGTATATGGAGTATTTAATAATTGTAAATTAATATACATTGGACAATCTGTTAAACCTAAAAATAGAGAAACATTACATTTTAGTAGAGCGGGAAGTCGAGGTGGTAATATAGATGAGGCACCATCTAAAATTTCAAAAGCATTAGGTAGAGGAGAATTACAACGTGATAAACTGCGTTTTAAAATGCTTGAATTTATTGATGACATAACAACGCGGTTAGCACGAGAGAAATGCTTAATTCAACGGTATAAACCTATATACAACGATCTATATGTATGATCATATACAGTAAATATACAATATTATGGCCGGAGATAAATTAACATCAGGTGAGGTAAATGATCGAGTAGAAACATGTTTTAAACTACGTTATTCAGAATACTTTAAACAACGGGAATGGATCAAATACTGTCATGAACAATACGGTGATAAGAGTGAAAAACAATATCATCAATACTGGCTTAAATCGAAGGACTTATATCAGGATTCATGGCGTGATAAATTAAGTAAACAATTAGATCCAGCAGTTAATACATTAATTGAATTGATGGCTAGTGATGATGAGAAGATTAGACAAAGGGCTATAGATCAGGTTTTTAGGTATACAGGAGAAGAAGAAGTAAAGGTTGCTATTAGTGGAGAAATGAGTATTAAACTTAATTGGGGCGACATTGAAACAGAAGAAACAGAATCAACTGACATATAAAGATTTTCACGAGGCATTATTTGAAGTATTTGACGAAATGGAACATGAGTTCGTTGGTACAGAAGAATATGAGAAAGCACAATTGATGTTAAACGCTAAGTTAGAATTGAACAACGATAAAGAATTAAACGATATATTAAATGGAAATAACATTGTTTACCCCTCACGTAGGCCAAAAAGCGGTAATACAGGGGTTTAGTACATCACAACATAAATTTGGAACAGTAGTAACCTCTAGGCAGTGGGGTAAATCATTATTAGGTCAAAACCTATTATTATTCTGGTTGCTACAAAGTCCAAATCAAAAGGGATGTTGGATTAGTCCTATATACAATCAAGCTAAGAAGGTATTTCAAGAATTATCAGACGCATCACAATCAATTATACAATCATCAAATAAAGCAGAACTAACAATTAAATTTGTTAATGGTTCTACTGTACAATTTCTATCAAGTGAACGTCCTGATAGTGTACGTGGATTTAGTTTTCATTATATGGTAGTAGATGAAGCAGCATATGTTAATGAACGTGGTTTTGAAACAGCTATATTACCTACATTAACAGCATTAGGTAAGAAATGTTTAATTATTAGTACACCTAAGTCTAAAAACTGGTTTTATAAGTATTACCTTAAGGGTAGCGACGTAAGTACTGACTACATTTCGTTCCGCGGTCAATCAACTGATAACCCATATATAGACCAATCATTTATAGCCGAACAACGTTTATCATTACCTGATGATATTTTTAGACAAGAATATTTAGCAGAATTTACAGATGCGGGTAGTGAGGTATTTAGAGGAGTAGATGATGCGTGTGTGGTAAATCAGTATACTAAACAAGATAAAGCAAGTAGATGTTTCGTTGGTGTAGATACAGGTTTAAGTAATGATTATTCTGTATTGTGTATAATGAATGAAGCAGGTAGAGTATTATTAATTGATAGACTACGAGGTGAAAACATAAATACAATAGCAAATAGATTTAATGATATATTATCTAGATTTAGAATTGAAGGTGGTTATGTAGAAGAAAATGGTATAGGTGCTGCAATGAGAGATTTAGTTATACCTAAAAATAGACGTATACGAGGATTTACTACAACACAAGATAGTAAAACACAAATTGTTAGAACATTGATTAGTGATTTAGAAGCACATATAATTGAATTACCAACTAAAGAACTTGAGCCGGAAGTGTACAAGGAATTATCATTGTATACCTACAAATTATCTAATAATGGTAAATTATCATTTACACACCAAAATGGATTACATGATGATATAGTTGATGCTCTTATGTTAGCAAATAAAGCACGTAATGAAATACGATCAAATAAAATGTATATAAGTCCAGCACGTAATACAGTACAACCTAAGTTCGGAGTTATGTAACATATCTCTATTAACAAAAAACAATATTTATTATCATATATGGAACAGAAGAATTATAAAATAGAAATACCTGAGTATCTGTCAATTGATAGATTTCAGAAACTTCAAAATATAGAACATTTATCTGATTTAGGTAAGATGATAAGGACAATTAATGTCTTTACTGATATACCTGAGGATGAAATTAAGACTTGGGCTATTAGTGATTTAGGAAAAGTCGGTAAAGATTTTAGTGATAGAGTAGATTGTACAGCTAAGTTTTATCCTATGTGGCAACATAAAGGAATTAACTATGGTTATGTAGATATATCAACTATGTCGATGGGTGAATTCATTGATTTAGAATCATTATGTAAAAAACCAAATGAAAACTTACACGAGATAATGGCGGTATTGTATCGACCTGTAGTTAAACACAGATTTGATAAGTTGAAATGGAAAGCAAAACATAATGTTCAATTAATGCAGAATAAAGTTGACAATGCATTTAAATGGTATACTGTAACTGATTATAACAATGATGAAAGATATGTTGATGCTGAGGTAATGAAAGACTTACCAGCAGGATTTGCTTTAGGTGCCTTGAATTTTTTTTTATCCACCGCCAACTTACACTGGATAAATTCTCTCAGCTCTTTAAAGAGTCTGAAGACAGAGAAGATGAGGAAACTACTGACGAAACAAACAATGGAGGCTTTGACCAGCATTGGGGATGGTTTGCGACATTATATTCGCTCGCCAAAACAAATATACTCAGTATCACAGGAGAAATTAGTATCACTAAATTAAACATGAACTTTGTTTTAAATTATTTGGCGATTGATAAAGATTATAAATTATTAGAAGCACAAGCAGAAAAACAGAGACAAAATAAAAACAGAATAAGACTAAAATAATATATTATGGCATGTAATTGTAATAAAGCAGATAGACGAGAAGTATGGAAACGACATTTAGCAGGTTTCGATGCAAGTAGAATAGCAGCACAGCTAATGGCTCAACTAACACTTGTAAAAGATTGTATTAGTATGGGTGATCCAGATGTTGTTAAAGTAAAAAAAACTAAAATAGACGAGTAATGACATCATTAGAAAACATAGTACAAACATTTAAATCAGCTGCTGATGCTCATGAGTATGTAAACTCATTTGCTTTCGGTAGTATTGATTATTTAGATTCATCATCACAAAATATTAAGTATCCTTATGTTTTCTTAAGACCATTACAATCACCTGGATACTCACAAGACACACGATTAAGAATATTATCATTCGAATTGTATGCTTTAGATGTACCTAAATTATCTAATCAATCACCTGAGGCAGTAATGTCTAAAATGGAACAAGTATTGTATGATTTTGGTGGTTACATGAATTGGGGACCTCCAAGTGATAATCAATCTAAAGGTGTATCATATGATATACAATCAATTACACCTACATTAGAAGCATTTATGGACAGAACATATGGTTTTGTAGCCACAATTCAGTTCACAGAAAGCGGTATTTATGATTATTGTAATTTCCCTAAGCAACCGTAAATGGAAAATACAGAGAACTTAGATAAGGCATTATTAGCATTTGGAGATAGAATTATTGACGAAATGCAAAACCAATTATTTGAAAATAAATCGGTTAATACAGGTGACTTAGCTCGTTCTATAACTAAAAATATTGTTAATAACAACGATACAGAAACATTACAAGTATCATTATTATGGTATGGTGAATTATTAGAAGATGGAGGACCAGGTAGACGAGCAGGTAGAATGCCTCCTATATTACCAATTGAAGGTTGGATCAGACGAAAGAATATACCAGTACCTAGTAAATTTAAATCACCTAAATCATTTGCATTTGCAATAGCAAAAAGCATAAAAAAGAAAGGTGTTAAAAAATATAGTAAAAAACCATTTATAATGGAGTCAATTAATAATGCAGCAGCTAATTTTGGTGACGAAGCAATAGCAGCAGGTGTAGAAGCAGATTTAATAATTGATATAAATAAAGCATTTATAGAATCAGGAGCAATAATAACATAATATGGGCTTACCAAGTTTAAACTTAATATCATCTCCGTTTGCAGTTAATGCTACGACAAATAATTTACCTTTTGTTGTAACATCTCCATCTTCATCCGCAGCACAATTCAAATTAGTAACAGATATTTATATTCCTTATAGATCATCAGCTCGTTTAACTCGTATTAAAACAGCACCAAGTGCTAGTTTGTGCATGATCGACATAGCTAGAATAGCAGCCGATTATCTAACGTATGATACGCCAATGACCGTAGTAGGTGGTACAGGTTCGTTTGCAAATGCTGCACAATTTAAAATTGTAATGGGAGAGGAATATGCTGATTCACCTAGTGGTTCAATTATAAGATACGATGGTAATGGTAATGTAGGTGAGCCTAATTTTACAGCATCATTTAGTGGTTCAGGAGCTAATAAAGAAGGTACATTAATACCAGCAGTAAACGAATATAGTAATTTATCTTATGATTGGCCACAACAAGAATGGTACATGGATATGCCTGGAACGTCTTCAACACCATTTTTAACTAACGATCCTAACTTTACATTAAGTGGTATTGTTAATGCTGGAGGAACACCAACTAAAAGAGCACATGATTATGATTGGGAAACTATATCATTAATTACTGACGGATTATATAATGAAGGTATTCAAGCAGTTGCATTTCAATTATATTTCACAGCAGCTTCCCCAGTATACACAGATAATAATTATTATACTACAAATGCTTTTAGTACTGCAGGTACATTAGCACCATTACAACACGTAGGAATTGGTCCTGCAAATGTAAGTGCTTCAAGTGCAGTAGCAGCATCATATATAGCAAATGGTGATTGGACAAAATTAAGATTTGATTTTGAATTTATTAGTGGTGATAATAGAATAGTTGAAATACAAAGAGAGGAATGTTATTATTACGATCAGAATTTAGCTAAAGAATATCCAGATGAAGATGAAACAAGACGAATTAAAGGTAGAACTAGATTTGCATTCATAAACAAATTTGGAGTAATGGATTATTATAATGTTAACAATCCAGCAAAAAAATCATCGGCAATTAAACGTAAAGACTACACGCAACCACAATTACCATGGACTGAGTTGAGTAGTACTGATGGCGCGATATTTGACGCTGGTAAACGTGGTAAAGACACATATGCTGTTAATGCTAGAAGCCAATTTGAAGTAACTACTGATTACATGGATACAGAAACAAGTGATTGGTTAAGTGAATTAATAGAGTCACCATCAGTATTTATACAAAGTGATTCTCTCAACAACCAATTAAATCTTAATAAGAGTAATTTCTTTGAAGAACGTGCAGCTATATCAAACGGCTTCGTTCCAATAAACATTAAGAACGCTAGTTACACTTGGCGTACTAACAAATTCAAACAGAAATTGTTCCAATATGATATTAAGTGGGAATTAAGTAACACAGAAGAAACAAGAAGATAATGAGCGTATCGATTCAACAAGAACCTACACAATTAAATACTGTTTATACTAAGTTATTATACAGTATAACTACTAGTAATTTTTCATTACCACAATTTAAATTCGTGTGTGATATAGAAGATTATAATGGTAATTTAATTCAAAGACTAAGACAACCGGCTAATGATACAGGTCATGCTATATTCAATGTTGCTGTTCCTATTAGACCACAATTAAAAGTAGACGATACTTTATATATACAAGAACCTACTGCATCAATTGGATATGGAGATAATCCTATAAATTCATACAAACAATTTAAAGTTAAATTTGGTGAAGAATATGGTACATCACCTTCATCATCAGTAATAATTTATGATGGAGACGGAGGAGTAGGTGCACCAGCAGTATCAGGTAGTGATTTAGTATTAGGTAGAATGTTATGGGAACCTTGGAATGAAGGGTTCGCATTATCATCATCTGCAGCACCACCATTTGTATCTGATAAAACAGGTAGTCTTAACTTCTTTGTTTATGAAGCATCCGGTGGTAATTATGTTGATAATAACTTAAGAGTTAATGGCGTATTTCCAGCTGGTGGCTTTGGAGGTTCAGGATCATTTTCATGGTCAGGTTCATCAAGCACAAATAATGGAGAATACCTTTTAGAAGTTATTTCATTATCAGGAGTTTCATCTGCAGATCAAAGATTCTCACTTGAAGTTTATGATATGAGTAATCAACAAATGATTATTGACATATCAGATGTTTCAGGTTCAGGAGGAACAGGTGAAATATTAATATCAGAACCATTTACAGGTAGTACAGGTGTAGTATATGGTTGTAGAACTCAAGGTATACCAACATCATCATTTAATCCACCACAATTTGAAGCATATTATTATGCTAACGATTTAACAGCATCAAGTGTTCCAATACGATCAGGTCCTTATCCATTATATCCTGGTAACGTAGTAAATATAGATACACAACCGGCTAATAAAGCATACGAAATAACTATTAATACAGCTCCAACAACAGAAATAGGACAAGCATTAGAAGTATATCCATCATTAGAAGATTTTAGTTTAGGTGAAATACCATTTATAACACCTCCAAATACAGGTAGTTTTGCATCGTTTAATTTTAATGCACAAGATGTTAGAATTAACTTTACATCATCAAACCTAAATTATACTGGAGATAATAATTTTAAAGCGATATTAACTAATTGGCCTCAATATCAACGAGAACAATTAACTAATGATCGTATATTTGATAATGTAGCTATAAACGGTGAAAATAGATTTAGAGGAGTAAGTGAAAATGATTTAGGTATTGTATCATGGTTTAACATATCAGGTTCAATAGATGCAGCTGATACTACTGATAGAGCATATGCTGTATCATTATATTATTTTAGTCCATTATCTAGTTCATTAGAAACAGGACAAATAAATTCATCAGTTAAATTTACAGGACCAGCATTAAATACTTTATCACCAGCATTAGTTAGTTCAGGTTCAGGGGCAGATATACCATTTTGTTCAGGACCATTATTTCCAGGTAATTTACCTGGTTTAAATACTAGTGTAGAATGGAATTTCTTACAATTGAAATTAAATCAAGGATCTACTAATTGGTGGAGAAGAGATGAACCATGTGATTATGAAACTAGAAGTAACTTCGCTTTTATTAATAAATGGGGTGTATGGGATTTTATAGGATTAAATACACCTACAAATAAAAATGCTGTAATAAGTAAACGTAATGGTTTTCAGTCAGTAAATAATGATTATAATGCAGCGGTATCACTTTATTCACCATACAATAGAGGATTTGAACAATATTATTTAAATCAAGATTACAAATATAAAATTGCTACTGAATATATGGGTAGTGTTGATAGTTCATTTTACGGAGATTTCTCGATAGAGAATTTCTATCAAGAATTATTCATATCACCAAATGTAATGTTACAAGTAGGAGATAAATTTGTTCCTATTAATCTATCAAATAGTAAGTTTGTATTTAAGACAAATAAAAAAGGACAGAAAAAATACGCAGTAGAAATACAGTATGAGTTTTCTAATAAACCAAGAAGTAGAACATAATGAGAGATCTAGTATTAAGAGTAACCTATGAAAATGTAGTGACGGATTTAGATATCGATTCTAATATCCCATTACGTTTAGACATATCAGCATTTGATAATTCAAGAATTGGAGTACTATTCGGTGTAGGTTCTCAAACATTTGATTTACCAGGAACTAAGAAGAATAATATATTCTTTAGACAAGCATACGATGTTGGAGCTACAGATATTCCAGCATTATATGATTTTGTTTCTGCAGCGGTATTATTAGATGGAGACGAATTATTAGCAGGTAACTTACAATTATTAGAAGTAGTAACAAGTGAAGATGGATTTGTTACTTATAAAGTTACGGTTGTAGATCAAGCGGTAGGATTTACTAGTAACCTGGATGGCGCATTTGTAGTTAATGCTGATTTCACCGATTTAAACCATAATTTAACGGTAGCTCTTATAACTGGTTCATGGAGTGGTTCAGCAAATAATGCTGATTTACCTTTAGATGGAGCAGTATATTATCCATTAGTTGATTACGGTAATGATGGACAAGAAGCATATTATAGTTTAGATAATGAAGGTTCATTACCATTTGTACAATTTAGTGGTATAGCAACAACATCAGGATCAATTGATAATCAAAGAACACCATTAGCATATCAACAATTATTACCAGCAATTAGAGGTAAAGAATTATTAGATATAATGTGTGATCAAGCAGGATTTACTTATACAAGTTCATTTGCTAATTTAACAACTGAGGCATTTAAAAATGTTTATGTATTAGCTAAATCTACAGATAACTTAGGTCCTACATCTGCAGGTGCATCAAATGAAACATTTAGTGGTTCAAATTCTTCTGTTCAATTAATAGATAACGTAGGTGGAGCATATCCAAATCCATTACAAACAACAGCTGTTTTATCTCCTGATTTTGACCCAAGTAGTAACTGGACAGGAAGTCCAAATTTTAGGTATGTTTGTCCTTTAAATGGTAATTATTCAGTAGAATTTACAATGAATATGCAAGTTCATGTACCAGTATTTAAAGCACAATATTTAGCAGGTATATTTGTTAGATTTGCAGGTGGTGGAACACAAAGATATAGTACTACAGGGACAAGCGGATTTTATAATGCAGGTACTTCAAATGAAACTCAAACCGCAGCATTCAATATACCAAATTTATCACAAGGTGATAGTTTAGAATTAGTATTATATATAGAAAATTTATCATCTACAGTTATTACAGATGCAGAAATACTTGTTGGTACAACCATGAATGTTACTTCTACACCTACATCATTTGAAAATTCACCTATTGATATGTCTCAACAGTTTGATGGTAATACTAAAACATTAGATTTATTTAAAGGATTTTTAGAGCAATTTAACATGGTTGCTTTCCCAACACCTAATCAAAACCAAAGTATAACAATAGAACCATTCGATACATGGATGTTATCAGGTAGAGAAGTTGATTGGACAAATAAGTTTAATACAGCTAAAAGAATAGGAATTACAACACCTATTGCTGAACAAGCAAAAGAAACATTTATAGGTAATAGTGGTGATAAATCTAGATTTGATGTTGTAACACAAGATAACCAACCTAACTTACCATTTGGAACAGTACAATTAGTATCAAATAGTACAGTACCTCAAGGCACAAGAAAAATAACAACATTCTTCTCACCTGTAGTAATGGGTACAATGTTAGCTTCAGGTTCAGTAACAGTAGATGGTTTACCAACTTATAATTTATCAGTAGAAGAAAATTACGTACCACATTTATATAAATTTGATAATTCAGGATTAAAATCATTTAACTTTAAACCTCGTATTGGTTATAAATTAACAGATAATCCTTTAACATCAGCAGCTAATGGTACTATGTTTATTGGTAATCCAGGAATTGGAGCTATAGCATATAGTGGATCTGAAGGATATGCTACAATAAGTAATATATCAGCAGTAGGTAATTTAGAAAATACATTTAATTTACATTTCGATAACACATATACTCCGTTTGTAGCAAGTAATTCATCATTTGGAATTGGTACAGCAGTAGCTCAAACATCATACGAATCATATTGGGCAAATTATATAGCAGGATTATATTGGAATGAAGGTAAAAAAGTAACATTAGATTTATACTTTACTCCTGAAGAATATAAGGATATAAGATTGAATGATAAAGTTACTATCAAAGACCAACAATATAGAATTAATAAGATTAAAGGATTTAATTTACAAGAACCAGATGTAGTAACAGTCGAGTTAATTAAGTTGTATCCAGTGTTTAATGATGTAACAACAACAGCAGCACCGACACCAAGTCCAACACCTGCTCCAACACCATCACCATCACCTACACCAACACCGGTTCCAACACCAACACCTACACCTACACCAAGTCCTACAACTTGTAGAGATGTAACATTCTTTGCGAGTGGAGGTTCAGGAGGATTTGTTGAATTTAGTTTCGTATGTTGTGATGGTAGTACAGATATTATACAAGAATCAGATTACGGTTCTTCTACAGCATGTGTTCAAGTAAGTACAATTGTACAAACTTCAGGAAATGGAGGATATACAGTAGGAGGAACTTGTACAACAGCTTGTTAATGAGAGAAATAATTAAAATATTAAAATTTCAAATTGGAGAATTTATTATATGTGGGAGTTTGGCTTTGTATTTACACGGCTTGCTTGACGAATTTAACGAAAAAGAAATAGATATTATAGTTGATTTACCTGATGATAAATTATTATCAATACAGGATGATGTTATAATAACTCCAGTAAATGCTTTTGGAATGAAGCAAGCTGGTTATAGAATTAATGGTGTGTATATCGACGTTTTTAACCGCGATTTACCTGATTACGATATAGTTATTGTAGATGGGTTGATAGTTAAAATTAAAACGTATCAAGCGCTAAAAGACCACTATTTATCATTAGATATGAACACAATAGGAGGACACGACAAGTTTAAAGAAAAAATAATGACAAGGATAAACTTGTTTAAATAAATATTTATTAGTATGGCAACAACGCAAACAATAAATTACGACATTAATGTAAATGCAGGTGGTTCGGTAAGAACTATTCAGCAAATAGAACAAGAACTTAATGAGTTAAATAACGAAATTAAGGAAGTTGGTGTTGGTAGTGCAGCATTTGATAAAGCAGCTGGTAATATTCAGAAGTTAGAGAAAGAGTTAGCTAAAACTAATGCTACAGTTGAAGGATTTACATTAGACAAAAAATTACAAGTTGCTGATGGTGCTATTAAAGTTACAGCAGGTGCGGTAACGGCATTAACAGGAGCTGTAGGATTATTAGGTATAGAATCAGAGGAATTTGATAAATTAACTGCTCAAGCAACCAATGCAATTGCATTTGGTATGGGTATTAAGGATTTATCTGAAGGTGTAGGTATATTAGCTAGAAACTTTACAGTTGCAGGTACTAAAGCTAAACTATTTGCTGCAGGACAGAAAATATTAAATTTAGCACAACGAGCATTTAACGCTATATTAGCAGCGAATCCAATTGGTTTAACTATACTAGCAATTACAACGTTAATTGGTTTAGTTTTAGCACTTAAAGATAAATTTGAGGCTGTAAATAAAGTATTCCAGTTCTTTAAAGGATTAGTTACAGCAGTAGGTGAAGCATTAGGTTTAACAGCTACAGCAGAAGAAAAAGCGGCAGAAGCAGCTAAATTAGCATCTGAACAACGTATTAAGGACATTGATAATGAACTTAAAGTTCGTCAAGCAGCAGGTGAAGAAACAGTAGATATAGAACGTGAAAAACAACGTTTATTAACTAGTTTAACTGAGGAAGGTAGTCAGGAACGAGCGGATATAGATGCAGATGCAGCAGCATTTGAAGCAAAACTACTTAAAGATAAACAAGATAAGATAGATAGAGCATCCCAACTCCGTAGATCAAAACGTAAAGCAGAAAGAGATAAACAAAAGGCAGATGATGAAGCAGCAGCAGAAAAGGCAATTGCAGACGCAGAAGCTGAAACAGCAAGATTAGCACAATTAGAGGTAGATAGATTAAAAACTATTGACGATGTAAAACAGGAATTCCTTAATATGATTGAGGAACGTGATGCAGAAACAGAATTAGAAAAAGCTGAATTAGATGAGGAACGTAAGTTAGCAGAATTAGAATTATTAGGTGCTGATTTAGAAGCTATACAAGCAGTAAGAGATTATTATACTGGTGTTAAAGAAGAAGCATCAGCAGCAGACGCTGCAGTAATAAAAGATCAAAATGATATATCTGCACAAGATGCTATTGACGCTAAATTAGCTGAAATTGATGGTAAAGCAGCTCTTGAAGGAGAATATATACAACTTGTAGGTCAATTTAGTGGTTTATTAGGACAAATAGCAGGTGAAAATAAAGAATTACAAATAGCAAGTATTATAATAGGACAAGCAGCTAACATTGCTAAAATTATTTCTAATACAACCGCTGCAAATGCTAGAGCATTAATTGAATTAGGACCAATTGCTGGTGCCGCAGCAGGAATAAGACAAACTATTAGTGCCGGTATTGGTATTGCTAGTTCAGTTGCAGCAGGAGCTAAAGCTATTTCACAAATCAAATCTGCCGATTCAGGTGGAGGAGGAGGTGGTGGAGGTTCTGTACCAAATTTAGGTGCAGGAGCAGCAGGATCAGTTCCAGCAACATCAACTAACATTGATATAGGAACAACACCTGAAACTCAAGTAACAGGAAATGCAGTACAAGCATACGTAGTATCTGGTGACATAACGTCATCACAAGAAGCTGAAGCTAAATTAAGTAATAGAAGACAAATATCAGGATAACGTGGATATTAAAGGTACTTTTCGTACCTTCTGTACCACATATAATAACAAATATATGAAAGTAGTAAAATTAACAATTGATGAAGATAACGAATTCGAGGGAATTGACGCAGTTGCCTTAGTTGCTGAACCAGCGATTGAATTAGACTTCCAATACTTTAGCGCTAAAAAATTCGAAACCTATAATGATTATCCTAAGGCAGCAATTGCCGCGGCTAAACAAGGTATTAAAAGAAACAAGGCAATAAAGAATAAATGTGCTACTCAGGTAGGTAAAGTTAGAGCACAACAACTTGCTAACGGTGAAAACTTATCCCTTGATACCATTAAACGAATGCGTTCATTTTTATTACGTCAGAAAGACAACTATGAATTAGCTGTTAAACGAAGCGATTATGATGCTTGTGGTTATATCAGTTATTTACTATGGGGAGGGCCAGCTGCATTACCTTGGGCTACTAAGAAATTAAGAATGGCAGGCGAATTAAAAGATAATACTCAGGATATCATTATGAATGAAATGGGTAGGTTTGCTGATATTAAGGAAATCGAAGGCATACCAGTATTTGTAAATGAAAATCAGGCTAATAAAATGGCTGATAATATTGGTTGTGCAGGTAGTCATAAACATGAAGTTGGAGGTACTACTTATTATATGCCTTGTCAATCACATACTATAGCTACAGATAAACTACTAAAAAAAAAGGAAGAAGCTGAACCATTAGAATTCCATTCAGAAAAACATTTTGATAATTTTACAGAGGAGGAAAAAGCGCAATTACTTAAGTCGTTAAAATCCGTTGGTAAAACACAAGAATCATTAAGTGATACAACGTGGGTAGAAATTACTGAAGATGAATTTAATAACTCGCTATACGCTGAATTCGCTGTAACTCGTGCCGATTCTAATCCAGATGCTGGTTCATTACAAGATACTTCACAATTTAAAGTATTATACAAATATAATGGTCCTAGAGATAGTAAAAATAGAACATTCTGTAGACAAGTACTAAA
>TARA_B110000459_G_scaffold196900_2_pt1 | contig 15189 bp, 15 predicted proteins | sample TARA_B110000459 | Tara Oceans TARA_B110000459 (sample SAMEA4398296) | marine metagenome | biome: Polar Biome; feature: [SRF] surface water layer (ENVO:00010504); material: water (ENVO:00002006), including particulate matter (ENVO:01000060) such as... | depth 5 m | reverse complement strand
TTATAAGAACTATTTAGATAAGTTAATATATAAAAGTGTTTTAACTTTCTGTGTTGAAAAGTTGAAATCTTGTCCTCAACTCGATAGGTTGTTGGAAAGTAGTCCATATAGAGTAGTTAGTTGGGGGGGGGCAAGATTTTTACTTTTTACCAACCCCCTCTCATTATTAAGAAACTTTAATAAGAATTATTTAGATAATTGGGATATGAATATACATTCTCCTAAATTTTTAATTTTCCTAAAATATTCCTAAAATTATCATAATTTCATAGCAGAGTTTGATGTTTATTTTTTAAATACATTTATCCATATCCTTATTGAGATAGGTTCTAATATCACAGCAGAGTTTCGCAGAGTTTTTTTTTTAAAATATTTATATATGTCCTAATGATAAATGTGTTCAAATAATTAAATAAAATTATATAAATATTACAACAGAGTTTCGCAGGGTTTTTTAAAAATATGTATATAATAGTTTAAATCTTCAGCGTTTATACCAATCAATGGATAAATAAATTAGATTTGTCGCGATGTGTCTCGAATGCTAATAAATCAAAAATGCGTAAATAATTTATAAAAAAGAGTGGAACAACAAAAGATATAGTTTATAGAAACACCTAAAAAAGCGTATAATAAATTTTATAATTATTTTTTACAAAGTATAACTATCAATTAATGTTATATGTATAAATACTATTTGTATATAGTTCATTACTTGATAATGTTTTTTTTTTTAACAGTTCTCTTGATAATTTATCCAAAGAACCTTTATTATCATTTAATAATATAGTAGTTTTATTATAACAATAATTAATAACATTATCAATAGCTTTATCAGTTTCTTCTTTTGAATATTCACTTAACTTATTTACAGAATTTGGAATTGAATTATCGTCGTATATACCAATATTTTCAAATAAATTTACATATAATCTCGCTAAATCATTTGCTTTTTTTATATCATTTGAAGCACCCGTTGTAATATATAAGTCGTTAATTTCTTCTAAATATTTATTTGTTTTTTTATTTTTAAATAATATTTGTTCTGCAACACGACCTCCTAAAGCTATCATGATACTTGCTAATATATATTCTTTAGTTGGGTAGGAAACTAAATTTTCATTTGGGATAAATAATGTGTAACCACCAGCACCATTTTTAGTTGATTGAATTGTAACCTTTTCAACCTTAATTAAATGAGGAAATTTTAAAGCTACAAGAGTATGACCTATTTCATGATAAGATATAATCCTTTGAATATTATAAGGTCTGGTATCTATTTTAGTAGGTAGTCCAATATTATTTTTTTCAAATGCTTTTAATAAAATAGATTGTGATATTTTAGTATCATTATTTCTAACAGTTAATATTGCTGCTTCGTTTGCTAAATTTGCTAAATCAGCACCTGAAAAACCTTGTGTTAAAGTAGATATAATTTTAAGATTTACATCATTATCTAAGATTTTATTTTTTAAATGAACTTTCATAATTTCAATTCTTCCTTGTTTATCTGGAAGTCCAACATTAATTTTACGGTCAAATCTACCTGGTCGTGTTAAAGCAGAATCTAAAATATCGACACGATTAGTTGCTGCTATTACTATTAAACCAGTAGTATCTGTAAAACCATCCATATTAGTTAATATTTCATTTAATGTTTGTTCTCGTTCATCATTTCCACCAGACAAACCTGAACCTCTTTTTCTCCCTATAGCATCAATTTCATCAATAAAAATAACACAAGGATAATTATTTTTAGCTTCATTAAATAGGTCACGGACTCTTGATGCACCAACACCTACATACATTTCAATAAATTGAGAACCACTTGCGTAATAAAATGGGACACCTGCTTCTCCTGCTACTGCTTTTGCTAATAATGTTTTACCTGTTCCGGGTGGTCCTTCTAATAATACGCCTTTTGGTATTTTTGCTCCAGCATTATTATATTTTTCTGGGTTTTTTAAAAAATCAACTATTTCAGTTAATTCGAATTTTACTTCTTCACAACCTGCAACATCGTTAAATTTAGTGTTAATAGTTTCTATTTCTATTTTATTTGTTTTTTTTTTATCTGTAATCATATTTATAGGATTGAATCCAGTTAATACATTTAAAAAAAAATAAAAAGAAAAAGAAATGATAATAAATTCAACAACATTTGTTGTTTGTGATAAAAAGTTTTTAGAATTAATATCTACAAAATCAAAAGGAATATGATTTTTTTCTAATACGTTCATTAAATTTGTGAATAATTCTGGAACATATTGAACTTTATGACTATTATAATCAGTTAAAGCAAAAAGTTCGCTTGAAATCTTATCTTTTGTTACAATAGTTATACCATCGACATCTTGTATATTATTAATTAAATCACTATATGTCCATGAATTATCTAATGTAGTTGGATTTAAAATATTAAATGCTCTTCTAAATTTAGGTTTATATTGAATAAATCCATTTGTAAATGGTAAAAATAAAAATACAAATTTCATTATTATTCATTTAATTATATCTTTAAATAATATATAATAACATATATAATGAACCCGATGTTTATTTTATGTATTATTTTTAGGTTTTCTCTTGCATATCTTGCTTATATATTATATAAAGAAAATATAAGATATATTTTATCTTTTATATTTTTTATAATTGGTTTAGGGTTTGGTTATTTATTTATTACAAAACAAAGAAAAAAAGGAGCTTTTAATCAATTAGTATGGTGGGATTATTATCGTCCTTTTCATTCTATATTATATATATTATCAGGTATATTATTGTATAATAAATATCAATATACATATTTATTAATTATAATAGATACATTTATAGGTATTTATGGTTTTATAAATAAATATTATTCAAATTAAAAAAATTATTTGTTTTTTATTCAATACTATGAATGAACGAAATTGAATTATTTGAAAGCATACAAGTTTCTACTTTTGATGAATATTTATAATCTGTAAAAGCAGAAACAATCTAAAAGAGGTAATATATTTGAAAAAGTATGTGATATTTTATTATTAAATTTTATTCCATATTACCAAATGATCAGTTTGTCTTTGATTTTTTTACATCTTTGGAAATTTAAAACGCTGACTTTATAGTTTTCTTTATTTTTCATATGTCCATAAAGAGAACCTTTCTTTTAATATTCGTACTAATTCTCTTCTAGTTTAATAAAATTGAAATTATAAAAATATCTTATCTATAACAATGGAATTAGATTATATATGGGTCAATGAAAAATGTGAACTTGTCACAGAAACTTTAACTTATATTAAAAAGTATGATAAGGTAGAAGATATGCCTCCTATTTATATAGAAAATATTATGATAAAACCAAACAAAATGTTTAAAAATCCATTTAAAACTGATAAACATAAGATTATTTTATGTGATTTATATTATATTAATACTTTAACAGAACCAATAGAATTATTTATTTCAGAAAACAATCAAAGAAAAGAACTTGATTTATTTATGAAAGATTACCCAAATTCTTCTTTTAAAATTAGTCAAAAATATAATATAAAAAACGATACATTTTTAGAACATAAAAGATTATGTAAATCTATAGGGATTGATATATTAGGAAGAAATGGAGAATATTCTATTTTCACACAAAAAGAAAATGTTTATAATTACGTATGGATGAGTCGTTATATTTTATATAACTTATCACCTTACGATATTGAATTTGGTGAGTTATTATTAATTACAGAAGATGATATCATAAATGAATTTGAAAAAATAAATATGAGACAAAACGAACGAATGGATTACGAATTTATATAAAATCATATTCACACTTAATTTATTTGCTAATTTTATAGTTTCATCAGTTGTTTTTGATAAAAGTTTCAAGGGTTTAAAAATAATTTGTATTTATAAATATTATTCAAAATAATTTTATATTTTCGTTTTTTCTATTTTTTCTTTTTCACATTACTTGTTTTTTTCTTGCTTTCGGGTTTTCTTGCTTTCGATTTTCTTGATTTTCTTGCTTTACTTGCTTTTCTTGCTTGTACTTTTCTTGCTTGTACTTTTCTTGATAGTGATTTTCTTGATAGTGGTATTCCTGCATTATCTTTTTTATTAATAATTTTGTAAGTTTTATTATAAAGATCATGATGCCAAAAGGAACCACCTAAGTAAGTGGTTTTCTCAGGACCTCCTTGTACTATTAGTGGTATTCCTGCATTATTAATTTCGGTAATAAAATTGTTAATTTCGTTAATTTCGTTATTAATTTCGTTATTAATTTCGTTATTAATTTCGTTATTGTTCAAAATTAAATCTATTATATCAATTTGCGGCACCCCCATATATATATATATATTATTAAAATATTCAAAATAATTTTATATTATCGTTTTTTTCTATTTTTTATTTTTTCACATTACTTGTTTTTTTCTTGATTTCGCTTTACTTGATTTACTTGCTTTTATTGCTTTACTTGCTATTCTTGCTTGTACTTTTCTTGATTTTCTTGATAGTGGTATTCCTGCATTATCTTTTTTATGAATAATTTTGTAAGTTTTATCATAAAGATCATGCCAAAAGGAACCACCTAAGTAAGCGGTTTTCTCAGGACCTCCTTGTACTTCTACTTTTTTTCCATTATGTGATATTGCAGTAAGATCATCAAAAGTAAATCCTAATTTTGAATATATATTACGACTTAAAGAATCAGGTCTGTCTGAATCATCATCTACTATAGAATATTGAAGTTTTTGATATTCTTTTGAAATAATACACATTCCATATATTAAAATTAGTATTCCATAATTTTTTCCTAAATATGGTTGATTAACACCTAACCATCGTAATTGAATAACAGTTTCTTCACTCCCTTCCGGGTGTTGTCTTTCGGTGCTTCTTCCATGTTTTTGACGAAGAGTATGGTTTGTTATAACAAAATGTAAACTACCTATTTCTTCATTAATATCATTTACCAATTTAATAATATAACCTTCATCCTCTACCATATCATCTACTTTATTTATAACAAATTTATAAGGAAGCATATGGGCCTCAATTAAACCTATTATTTTATCTCGTGTATCTCGTGCCGTCTCCTCTATTTCATTTCGTGACTCCATATATATATATATATTATTAAAATATTTTAGAATCAATTTTAAAAACATCTTTTTAATTAAAATGGTTAATAATGAAAAGAATATTAAAAATGTCTCATAATTTTTAAAAATATGAGTAAAAAAATATATTATCAACATTTTTATGATATATTAAATAATTGTTTCAAAATCGTTTATTGAATTTGTTTATCGTTTTTCCATTCAGAAGCCATAAAATATTTAAAGTCATTAATTTTCTTTATATAAGAACCATAATCAATACAATTATTATCAATTAATTTTTCATTAACATAATTAAATATTTCGTATGCCTTGAATGGATTATCTACTGACAATTTATATAAAAGTTCGTCACAATCGTTACGAGCCATACTATAACAGTTATATTTATTATCTATAAAATCGTGAATATCATCATAATATTTGATATCTTCATCATATTCTTTTTCAAACATAGAATACATATAAATTTTAGTTTTATTCATAAATTCGCTCATTAATACAATAGTAATATTATATTTCATATCAATTTTAATTTATTTTTTCTTTATAGTATTTAAGTAAAGTAATTGTTTTTTTAATTCTTTATTTTCTTCTTCTAAATCATCACAATATTTACAATATTCCTCTTGTTTTTTCATATATTTTTTTACTAATTCATTATATTTTGATTGTAAAGTATAAATTTCATCTTTTAATAATTCACGATATTCATTATTATAGTTATAGAGTAATTCATTATATTTTGATTGTAAAGTGTAACATTCGTATTCTAAATTATTATATTTAACAACTAATTCATTATAAATTTCTTCTGATTCTGTTTCATCTATAATTTCATCTATAATTTCATCTATAATATCATAACTCATTAATATAATTTTATTATTATATTCATATAATAATAACGAATATAATTAAATTGTAATATATTTAATGTAAAGTATCTTTTAGAGAATACCTAACCTTTTTATTTAATATATCAGAATAATCTTCATTTTGTTTTGTCAAGTGTGGTATAAAACAAAAACAATGAATGTTATTATGTAAAATGTTACTATAATAAACATCTATTTCTCTGTCATAATGAATTAATTGGTCTATTATCATTTTCATAGCTTTTCTGTTAATAATATAACTACCTGTGCTAAGTGTTCCTTTAATTAAAGAAATATTAGGTGTAATTTGTTTTATTAATCCGCCTGAATGATTACCAGATAAATATAGTAAGCCAAAACAATCTTTTATTAAATTTATATGTGGTGACAATTTTGTTAATAAAGAATGAAAATTTTCATTAAATAAAAATGTAATATCGTCTTCTAAAATTAAAATATTTTCGTAATTATTATCATACGACATTTTAATAATTTCATAATGACTTTTGAGACAACCTAATGAACCAATTTTATATTTTAAAGGATCAATATTACCACGTTTAATAATCCATTGTGGTAAAGGATTTAAATAATTTATATTCCACTCTTTTATTTCTTTTTCTAGTGGTTTAATTGCTTTAAAGAATTCATAATTTGTAATACCTACACGTTTTAATTCATTTATCATTTTATTTTTTCTATCTGTTCTATTTTCTAAATTAATAATAAATGTTTTATCAATATTCATTAATTTTATTAATTATATTTATTTAATTAATAATAAATTAAACAATAATTAATAGAAATAGTATGTGTGGTATTATTGCTTGTATAGGTAAAAATACTACAAAACATATTTTAGAAGGATTAAGACAGTTACAAAACAGAGGATATGACTCGGCCGGATTATCGTTAATATATAATAATACATGGGCAGGTAAAAAATTCGCTTCAACTAATGAGAAAGATTCAATAGAATTATTAGAAGAATATACTTATCCAGAAAGTATAAATGGAATAGGTCATACAAGATGGGCAACTCATGGTTGTAAAAACGATATAAATTCACATCCTCATATGAGTAGCGATGGAACAATAATGGTAGTTCATAATGGTATAATAGAAAATTATAAAGAATTAAAAAAAAAATTAATAGATAGTGGTTATGTATTTGTATCGGAGACAGATACAGAGGTAATATCTAATTTAATATCTTATTATTATAAAATATATAATAATGTTGAAGAAGCAATTAATAAAAGTATAAACGAATTAAACGGGACTTGGGGGTTATGTATTCAATGTATAAACGAACCTAATATAATATATTGTACAAGAAGAGGAAGTCCTTTATTAATAGGAATATGTGAAACCTTTGCGATAATTGCATCAGAACAATCTGGATTTTGTAATAAATTAAATAATTATTTGGAAATAGAATCAGATGATATATGTATGGTAAGTATTATAAATAATAACATAGATGTAAAAAAAAAAAAATGTTATAAAACTCATATAGTACAAAAAAACTACGTAGAAGAATTAAATGAAAGATATTGGACACTAAAAGAAATAAAAGAACAAACAGATATTGTAAATAGAATAACAAATAATGGAAGTAGGATTATAAATAATGAAATAATATTTGGAGGTTTAATAAAGTACAAAAATGAAATAAAAAAATGTGATAATATTATTTTATTAGGTTGCGGAACATCGTATTATGCGTGTTGTATAGGACGTAATTATTTAAAAACATTAACAAATTTAAATACAATTCAGGTATTTGATGGTGCGAATTTTACAAAAGAAGATATACCAAGACGAGGTAAATGTGTTTTTATATTTGTCTCACAATCTGGAGAGACAAAGGATTTACAAATATGTTCTGAAATACTAAATGATTATATAAAGATTGGAATAATAAATAATGTAGATTCAACAATAGCACGCATGGTAGATTGTGGATGTTATATGAATCTTGGAAGAGAGGTAGGTGTTGCATCTACAAAATCATTTACAGGTCAAGTATTGACCTTATCCTTATTATCTTTATGGTTTGTACAATTACATAAAGGAAAAACGCATCAACATAAAAATATCATAAATGATTTAAAAAAGTTACCAATACAAATAGAAGAAATTATAAATAATTATCAATATAACCATAATAGATTAAATATAATTAATAATAATTGTTTTATATTAGGAAAGCATAATGATGAACATATAGCAAAAGAAGCAGCATTAAAAATGAAAGAAATAACATATATTCACGCTGAGGGGTATTCTTCGAGTGCTTTAAAACACGGACCATTTGCTTTGTTAAACAAGGATTTCCCTGTTATATTAATAAATAGTGACGATAAATATAAAACTAAAAATAATAATATATATCAAGAAATTAAATCAAGAAATAGTAATATCATAACTATAACAAATAATATAGAAAGAGGTATAAATGATATATATGTTGGGACAAATAAAACATATCAATGTATATTAAATATAATACCTTTACAATTATTATGTTATAATATATCTATTAATATGAATATAAATCCAGATAAACCAAGAAATTTAGCAAAGGTTGTTAGTGTAGAATAACATCATTCATAATTTTTCTACAAATAGGACAAGTATTATTTTTTAAATACCACATATTAATACAATCATAACAAAACATATGATTACAAGTAGTAATACAATTAGAATTCTTAGTTAGACATATCGAACATATTTCATTTATAAATATGTTTTTTTGTTTTGTATAATATAAATTTATAGTATATTCTAAAATAATATCATTATAAACAGTATAAGAATAATGATTATAAATTGATTTAATCCATTCAACAATTGTGATGTTAGATTTAATACAGTTATAAATAAAATATGCATTATTATTTTTTCTTAAGTCTATATTAGGGTTTAGTTTAAACAGCCATTTTATAGTATCTATATTATTAGAATAAAATAATGAGTCTTCAATTAATTTTAAATTAATAGAATAATTATGATATATCCATTTAGCTATAAATATACCTTCTTTTTCTTCGCAAGATAATTTAAAGGCTTTTCTAAAATGCTGATAAGTAAAATATTTTTTAATATATAAAAATGTGTCAAAATATCCAAAATAACAAATAATATTAAGATAATAATCTAAAAATTTTATAAAATGTTTTTCATTTAATTTAATCCACCATATAAAATCATTTTTTAAACACAAATATAATGGTAATTTTAACGGATAAATAGGTTTAATATATAAATATATTTGTTTTATAATGAATGTATTATTGTATTTATTATTAATTAATCTATATAATAAAGCATATAAATCTCTATGAGATGTTTTTTTTTTAAAAAATTCAAAACAATCATTATGATTATTATTACAAATTATATTTAAACCAATTATTAAATTTTTTTTATTTATTTTTTTATGTAAAAATTTTACAATATTTACATTACCATTATAACACGCAGTTAAAAAATAAGATTTTATAAATTTATAATTTATAAAATTACTTAATAATTTTATAATATTTAAATGATTATAATCAAATAAATTTTTAATAATATAGTTGTAATTAACAATATGACAAAACTTCTTTAAATACCATTTAAAAAATAATATAGGTATTTTTTTACGTGTAGATATTATATAAATTAATATATCATTATATTCTGAAGTATTGTATAATTTATAAGATAGTGTTGTTAATTTATAATGAATATATTGAATACATTTATATGACATATTTTTTATACCCATAATATAATATGGTTTTACTTGTAAACAAAGTTTAGCATCATAACTTAATAAATATTTTAATATATCTATATTATTATTTATAAATGCTATTTTAAAAAGAATTTGGGAATTATCTTTTAAAATATAATCATATTTTTCAATCATAAAAATAAATGAAGAAATATTTCCAGTTCTACAAATTTTTTTAATCATTTTTAAAGTTTGGAACTTATTTAATGTAGTATAATTTATAATATATTTTAAAATAATATAATTATTACAATGATAAAAAGAATTAAATTTTATTTTTTTTATATTGTACTTTTTAATTATATATTTTATAAATAAAAGATTATTAGATTGAATACAATATTTAATATATTTACTAATATTTATACCTATACTTTGATTAAGTAATCCATTGATACATAAAAAAATTATGTCTTTATCATTCATTTTTAATTTATTATTTTTTTTTAACCAATGTATAAATAATTCATTTGTGGAACTAAAATTATCTATATATTCCATCAATACTATAGCATCATCTAAAATATTTTTTTTTATTAATAAAGATACAATATTTCTAATGTCAAATGTATTATATATTATTATATCTGTTCTTGTTTTTTTATTCAATTCAAAAATATCCATATATTATATAATATTTATTGTTTAAAATATTTTTATTATTAATAATTAATAATAAAAATCTAATTAAATATCGTTCTAATTCGAGTAAGCAAGGCCACCCATACCAGACATAATTCTTAATACATTGTAATTTCTAGCGTATACTCTTACCTTAGCAGTTCCAGTGCCAGAAACGGTAGCATTAGATAGAACAAGTTGTAAGGTAGCATTATCAATACGACTGAAATTGCAAGTTCCAGATGGTTGTTGTTCTTCTGGGCGAAGTGCGAACGAATAAACATTAATACCGGTGTCTGGGGATCTAGTGTGATGTTGGAATGGTTGGACTTGGTCGAAATAGGTTCCTTCGCGTTCCGAGAAACGGTCTTGACCATTAAGTTGTAATTTGGCGGTTACAACTGGATTCTCGCCCCAGCAATGCATATCTAACGAGGTTTCGGTCAATACGAAAGCACCTGCGTCAGAAACACCGGATGCCAATGCGGTGCTTCCAGTTGTGGCCCATTTATCAGTGCTTTGATTCCATAAGATACTGGCGGCCTCGGAGTTGGCGTTGATAGCATCAGTCGAAATACTAGGAACAGCTGCTTGTTGGAACGCGTCGCCGGATATAAAGCCTTTCGAACCCTCCACAGCTTCTTCTGTGCTGAAAGCTTTAATAGAATTCGGAAGAGCATCAAGTGCGTCAGTATAATTGAAAGGTTGAGCACCTAGAGTTTTGTATAGAGTGGTATCTCCTTGAGTAGCCGAGCAATAATCAACATTGCAATCTGGTTGAACTACCCATACCAATTCTTTACATGGGTGATTGAAATTCAATCTAATTTTATTCGAAGAAGAACCGACCGATTCCGAACCGGTGAATTGTAATTGTTCGATCAAATATTCAGCTGGATTTTGAGCCATTCTTCTTCTTTCGTCAGTATCTAGATAAATGTAATCAACATACAAAGAAGCACTTACTAAGGATTGGCTGTATGCGGCAGTAACTTTGACCTCATTAGAAGAGGCCGAATCTAAAGAACTTACAGCCCACAAACATTCATCAATTGCTCTTAGGTCTAGATTAATCTTTACTTCGTGATATTGTAGAGCAATAAGAGGTAGAGCAAGTCCAGGATTAGTACAGAACCAGAATTGTAGAGGAATGTAAAGAGTAGTTTCTGGTAGGGCATTTCTAGGAGCACAAACTTGTCTTGGAGCATTCGAATCACAAGGACCATCGATATCAGCATAGTCAGGATCAGTCATAAAGGTCAATTGGGTAGTTTGTCCAACCATTTTATTGTATCCTTCTTGTTGATTTTTATCAAGAGTTAATTGGCACCAAATATGCATCCAATCACCATAATGTTTATCAATTCTTTGACCACCAATTTCAACTTCAACTTGTTCAATTAATTGATGACCAGGGAAATCTAACCATCTAGCATATACGGCACCGACACCAGAAGTGTTTAAACTTTGGTTAATTTCAGGTAAAGTTACTTGTAAATAAGTTCTGTAAGCAAGATCACCATTGCGCGAAATGGTACAGTTTACTCTTCTACCGAAATCAGCTTGTCCGTTAAAAGTTTGTTCAATAGATTCCATCGAAAAGTTGGTATGTCTTCTGTAAGTAACTTTCCAGAAGGTAATTTGCGGATTACCAGTTAAATATACGTCTTGGGCGCCATAAGCTACTAATTGCATTAATCCACCACCCATTATAATATACTAAAAGAAAAAAAAAAATAGAATATAAAAAAAAAACAAATATAAATATATGAATGATGATACAATTGATAATTTATATAGTAAGTATATAAGAGATTTAAAAATAGAAGACGAAAAAATAAATAAAAGCAAAACATCAACAAAATGTAATTTTAACGAATTAAAAAAAAAAATAACAAAAAAGAAGAATGATTATTTCCTAAATAATTCAATTGAATTATTTGATTATTTTGAATGTAAACAAAAAATAGAAAAAAATAAAAACCCTAAAAAAATAATTAATAGTTTTTTTAAAATTAAAGATAATGAAGATATGAATGAAGATCATCAAAAATTAAATGAATCAATAAAGAATTATATGAAAAAAAATAATTTTTTTCATACAAATATAAATACATATACTTATAACTATTCAAATTGTAAGAATTGTAATGTAGGAGAAATGATAAAGGTTGTTCATGAGGGAATGATATTATGTAATAATTGTTTTATAAGTGAAATATATTTAGTGGATAATGATAAACCAACATATAAAGAACCTCCTAAGGAAATTTCTTTTTATGCTTACAAAAGAATAAATCATTTTAGAGAAATATTATCTCAATTTCAAGCAAAAGAAACAACAGACATTCCTAAAGATATTATAATAAATATAAAAAAACAGATAAAAAAAGAAAGAATTGAATTATCTGAATTAACAAATAAGAAAACAAAAGATATACTAAAAAAATTAGGATATAATAAATATTATGAACATATACCATTCATAAAAGATAGATTAGGTATAAAACCACCAGTAATGACACCAAAACTCGAAGAGACTTTATGTAATTTATTTATGGATATACAGATACCTTATTCAAAATTTTGTCCGAATGATCGTGTAAATTTTTTGAATTATTATTATACTTTATATAAATTATGTGAATTATTAGGAGAAAATAAATATTTACCATATTTTCCTATGCTAAAAGACCAAAAAAAAATAGAACAAGACGAGATATGGAAAAAAATATGCAATGAATTAAAATGGGAATTTATTTCAACATTATAAACCACCTGGGAATCCGACTAAATTAGCACCAATCCCGAGTCCAGCACCAGACCTTGCCGAATCTCCCATTACAGGAATAAAAGTATCTAAAATACTAAAGGTTGCGGCGGCAGTTAAAGCAATTAATATTATTTCATCCATATTAAGACTTACCTTTGGTATAGCATAAGCAGCAATAGAAACCATTAAACCTTCTACTAAATATTTAATAATTCTTTTTACAATTTCTTTAAAAGTTTTGTCATTAAAAGATTGATTCATTATAATTATTATAAAGAAAAAAATATATAAACATTTAATAATTGTACAATATAATGAATGTTGAATTATTAAATGAAGTTGATTTGTTAGACGAAGATAAACCAATAGCACAACAGAAGTATGTTTGTTTATCTTTTATATCGCCTGAAAATATAATAAAGAAAAAGGAAGAATTTTATTTAGAAAGTTTTTTAAAAAAATATGATCTTAATAAATCTTTAACAAAATTTACTCAATTTATTAACTATATTTCATTTAAATATAGTATAAATATTGAAGAATTAAATACAGAATTTGAATCATTCACTAAAAGTGAACAATTTAAATTATCTGACGAATTTAAAGATGATTATAAAACTTTTATTGATAATAATGAGGAAGAATTAGATAATGAATTTTCTAAACAGAACAATTTTCAAACATCTGTTAGAGGTATAAAAGTTAGAGGTGTTTTTCCTACACAAGAAGAGGCAGAGTCAAGGTGTAAAATTATACGTCAATTTGATACTAACCATGATGTATATGTAGGACCTGTTGGATTATGGGTTCCTTTTCATCCAGAATCATATAAGACTGGTCGTGTTGAATATCTTGAGAAAGAATTAAATGATTTAATGCATGAGAAGTATAAAAATGAATCAAAAGTAAAGGAAGAATTTGAAAAAAGAACAAAAGAGAGTAAACTCAACGCAATACAAAAAAATCTTGAAAATGCTAAAAAACACGGGAGTAAATTAACACAAACTATTAACGATAAAGGAGAATTGGTAAATATTGAAAATATAAATGAAACAGATAAATTTCTAGGCGTAAATGCTGATTTAGATGAAATTAAAGAAAAAATGTTTCAAGATAATAACATTAAAACTAATAGTGAAAAAAAACTAGAACCGGTATCAGAAGATAATGTAGAACCTGTATTAGAAGATAATGTAGAACCTGTATTAGAAGATAATGTAGAACCTGTATCAGAAGATAATGTAGAACCGGTATTAGAACAGGTTGAATAATATAAAAATAACTATTAATAGTATATGAGTTCGAATTGGAATTTAGTACTAACTCCAAATAATGTAACAAAAAGTATAACTATATATGATGAAGATACCAAATTTACAAGATTTCCTAGATATGTAGACCCAAGGGAAGGTATAAACGATGGTTCTACATATATAGATAATAATAACAATGTAATTAAATCAGGTAATCCGGAATATTTTAATTTAGCAAATTTAAGGATTTTTAAATCAAGAAATAATATAATAAGAACAAGAGAAGGAAGAACTGATGGTAAAAATATTTCATTTAATGAATTTTCATATGAAACAAGGAAAGAAAGAAGAAAATATGAAGTATTACAGTATAAAAATGCCTCATTATTAACAAATAATTGGAAAGATAATTTTAAATCAAAAAGAATAAGTCAATATCAATTGAAATTATTAAATGAAAAGGAAAAAATATCTAAATGTGAATATAAAATAAAAGGAATAAATATTAATAATATCCCTTTTGAAACGTCATTATAATTAAGCCCTTAATTTTGGAATCATGCATATATCTTCAGAAGGGAATATTTTACCACTTAAACAAACCGAACCCTTGTCTATTTTAACACATTCCCTCTGTCCGTCATCATAACCTAAATAACAATAACCGTCGTATTTAGATATCGAACCTTTATTATATAATATTTTATTATTTATATTATCGAGTGACTTTTCATATATATTTTTTTTTTCATTATATTTTTTC
>TARA_B110000459_G_scaffold197486_1_pt1 | contig 15274 bp, 9 predicted proteins | sample TARA_B110000459 | Tara Oceans TARA_B110000459 (sample SAMEA4398296) | marine metagenome | biome: Polar Biome; feature: [SRF] surface water layer (ENVO:00010504); material: water (ENVO:00002006), including particulate matter (ENVO:01000060) such as... | depth 5 m | reverse complement strand
AAGTTGGCCGATTCAGAGTAAGGCTTGCTTAAGTGAAATGAGGTTTTTACTTAGGTCAAACATCTTTGACTCTTCAACGCTCATATCCCCATACTGGATAGCCTTGGCTATCACCTCAGCTGTTGCTTCAGGATGATATTGAACCGTTTGAATATTTCTCGTTGGATGTTTACAAGCAACTATTCTACAATGCTCTGATGTTGCAATAACATCCATCTCACCAGAGTCAATAACATGATCTTGGTGAGTAAATAGCGCATTGATTTGACTTCCATCAGCATAGTCAACTGTAGTCACAAGTTGACTCTGTTTTTCTGCTCTGATTACTTCACCACCTAATGATGCAGCAATTATTTGATGTCCAAAACAAATACCAACCAATGGCACTTCAACTTCTTGAATCAATTTAGAAACCTCATCCATCCAAGGTTCCCATTGGCTAACATTACGTCTTGAGCCAGTAATTACAATGAAATCCGCATCTATCGGACTATCGACTACTTTACCAAAATCATACTCGACTCTATCTTCTGTATGAGGTGACCAAAGATAGACTTCCGGATTGTCAAAATGAGAAACTATCTCTCTAACTCCTTCTTGCCCAAATGCTTTCCTTTCAGCCAAAAGGTCAACGATTAGAAGTTTCATCTTATCACTCAGGCCGCTTCAGAAGCCTCAGCAGGTTTTGTTTTCTTAGCCTCTATTACCATATCATTGGCTTTGATCTGCTCCCAAACCAATTCAGCGATATCCTTGACTTCCATTTCCGAACCGATAGCAGAGAGTCCATCAGTAATCATAGTGGAACAGAATGGACAACCGACTGCAACTGTATCTGCACCGGTTTGTGCTAGTTCTTTGGAACGAATTACATTGACTCTGTCATATCCATCATCAACATGTTCCTCCATCCACATTTGAGCGCCACCAGCGCCACAACAGAACGAGTTTTTACCTGTTCTCTCAGTTTCGATATCAACTCCACCAATAGCATTTCTTGGAGCATCTAACTCTCCACCGATACGACCTAGGTAACATGGGTCGTGATAGGTGACTTTACCATCATGAGAAGGGTCTGGAAGTTTCCCTTCTAATTGTAAGTGATTAATCAATTGTGAATGATGCATTACTTCGATATCTTCTCCACCGTAATCCTTGTACTCTTTTCCAAGTGTATGGAAACAATGTGGACATGAGGCTACAATTTTCTTAACCCCTATCTCTTCGAACGTTGCCAAGTTGGTTTCTGCAAGCATCTGGAATAGGTATTCATTACCTGCTCTTCTTGCAGCATCTCCACTACATCCTTCTTGCATTCCAAGAATTCCTACGTCGAGACCTGCTTCTTTCATGACGCTGATGGTATCTCTAGCAACCTTCTTGTTACGTTCATCAAAGGATGCTGCACATCCTGCGAAATAGATGTACTCAGCAGGCTCTCCAACTTTAATATCAAGGTCGGCTGCCCAATCACCTCTCTCGTGCGAAGGTAATCCATATGGATTAGAGTCGGATTCTAGATTTTCAATTGTAGCCATTAATGGCATGATAGTGTCTTCTACCTTTTCATCAAATTCCATTCTTTCCATCATTAAATGTCTACGTGCATCAGTAAGTTTAGGCACGTGATCAATGTAAATTGGACAGGCTTCGACACAGGCATGGCAAGTAGTGCAAGCCCAAATTGCATCTTCTCCAAAACGAGCAATCATATCTTCTTCAGGTGTTTCACCAGCCATCAAAGTAGAATAGTTTTCATTAGCATAATTACGTACATCATGAATAATTTCCATCGGATTCAATGCTTTACCTGAGGCATGTGCAGGACATACATCTTGGCATCTAGCACAAGAGGTACAAGCCCATCCATCGATCAGACTTCGCCAAGAAAAGTCAGTATAATTTGCAGAACCAAATGACTCGATATCCAGTTCATCTAGAAGTACTGCCTTACCATTGTCTCCCATCTGTAAAGGCTCCATAGTAGCCATAGGCCTCATATCATGGAAGAATACGTTAGGGAAAGCCATTACTAAGTGCATGTGCTTTGAAACTGGTATCAAAAATAAGAATGTCGATATTGCCAACATGTGCAACCAGTAAGCACTAACAACCAAAGCAGATGTTGGTACGATTGTATTAGCAACCCATGCACCAATCGGTTCCCAAGTAGAGGAAACTCCCTCTTCTCCTGCTTCGACAAAGAATGAAGTTACTGTGATCGTCATGATTAGTAAAAGGATTGCATTGCCTTCAAGTTGAGATTTTCCTTTGAGTTTATCAGGAGTGAAAACAACTCTTCTAAATAATGCAGCCATACATCCAATAAGTGCGATTGTATATCCTGTTTCAACAATTAAGTTCCATGGCCCACGTAAAAAGTCAGGCAGTACGTTGTGTGAAAACCAATTCGCAGTAGCAAGGTCAAACATATCGGTTGACAACATCAAAAATCCCCAGAACATGAGGACGTGAATTCCACCTGCAATCTTGTCCTCTAACACTCTCTTTTGACCTAGCCATCCGGTAATTACCTCAAGTATTCTCTTGCCCCAATTATCAAATCTATTGTCTGGTGAACCTTTCATTACCAAGCGTGTAGCCTTGTATACTTGATATCCAAAAAAGCTTCCAGAAATCAAACCAAGTAGCGCTAATAGTACCCATCCGGGTAATGGTCCATAGTCCATCAATAGCGGGTGTTCCATATTATCACCTAGGCTGTGCCTAACCTGCCCACTGGTCACATAGTATTGAAAGCACCGTCGAAATTCAATATTATTGATAAAAAACGACAAGGGATATGAAGCATTGACTCATGGTCTGCATGAGGGGGAGAGATGCAACATATCACAGCAAGTGCTCCTGGCAAATGTATTCTATTTGGCGAACATGCAGTAGTTTACGGACATCCCGCTGTCGCTGTAGCAATTGACCAAAGAATAAATGTTCGAATTGAAATGACCGAGTCGGACTCTCATGATTGGAAATTAGATGGTTTGACTTTCGATCCTAAAAGGCACCCCCACATCGAAGCGATAAAGCATAGATTATGGCCAAATAGCCTTGGGGCACCGCCACTTTCAATTCAAATCGGTGGCCAGATTCCAGCCGCCTCAGGTCTTGGCTCATCCGCTGCTCTTTCAGTGGCCGCTAGTGCCGCCCTTCGTGTTGCAAGGGGTCGTTGGCTGAATAATTCCAATAGTAAAAATCAGCCTGAAGACTGGGCTGAAGGGTTCTCCAGCGCATTAGATGATACCGACGTGCATTCCAGCAACCAGCCCGATGATTCGATGCGCAAAGGAGAATTAGGAAATAAGGTAGAATTCATTGGTGGAAGCGAAGCAGTTGATGCTGATGAATGCGCCTTAATTGCACATGCTGTTGAAGCAATCGCTCAGGGTGGAAGAGCCTCACCAATGGACTCATCTACATGTAGTCATGGCGATGTAGTTGTTCTAAGTGACTGTATCGAAGAAGGATTAGAATGGCAATATTCTAGAAGATTAAAGACACCTGAAGGTGACCGAGAATGGCAAATACATACTGTAAAGCCTCCGATAGAAGATGTCTATCTAGTCATCGGGAATACCGGAGTTCATGCTCCTACTTCGAAGCAAGTAGAGAAAGTTGCAGAAATGTTGAAGCAACAACCTGAACGGATAAAAGAGATTGAAACCATCGGGATGATCGCAAAAAGGGGTATAAAATCACTATTAAGCGGCGATTATGAATCAGTTGGTCGTGCAATGTCGGAAAATCAGTTAATGCTCCAAAGTATCGGTGTTTCCAGCCCGGAATTAGAAGATTTGATTCGGGCTGCTGCTCCTTCATCACTGGGAGCTAAATTAACTGGCGCAGGAGGTGGTGGATGTATGGTGGCTCTAACCACAAATCCAAAAGCCACAAGTGAAGCAATCGAACTTGCTGGCGGTATAACAATAATTTCAACTTTTGGCGCACAAGGTTTGGCCATTGAAGAGGCCGCTGAGTCGCCATTTTGGATTGTGGAGTGAAGAGGAATTGTATTTTTATCTATCCTTCTATTTATATACCTCTTATAAGTCGCTTATAATATGACAACAGATGAAGAACGTCTAACTGTAGTGAATGTAGTAGCGAGCACTCGTGTCGCCGAAGAACTTGACCTCCCGGATATAGCAATTCAATTGAATTGTGAATATGAACCTGAACAATTTCCAGGTGTAGTTTACCGTGTAACCGACCCTAAACTGGCAATTCTTATGTTCCGCTCAGGCCGTGCAGTTTGTACCGGTGGTAAAAATGAAGATAATATCCATACTGGTATCGAAAGAATGATTTCCGACCTTAGAGGTGCTGGAATCTCAACATGGGATGTAAAGGATGTCGAGATTGAAGTTCAGAACATGGTTGCAACCTATGCTCTTCACTACCCTGAAGACTATGATGGAAATGATAAATTCACTGGAGAGCCACAGGCTGGAGTTCCACGTAAATTGAACCTAAACAATCTAACATTCCACCTACCTTTCGACAAGGTTGAATACGAACCAGAGCAATTCCCTGGTCTGATTTACCGATTAGACTATCCTAAGGTCGTATGTTTGATTTTCGGCAGTGGAAAGATGGTTATTACTGGCGCTCGAGCCAAGGATGAAATCTTGGAAGCTGTAGAAATTATCAAGGACGAACTTGCAGACCTTCTGTGAGTATAATAGCGCCTCTAACATGCTATGCATGAGAGAAGTGTTCATGTTCTAGTTATAGCCTCGCTCATTCATGCGGGAATCCATTACGCGCCATTTGGTCGCGTTGTCACTTGTTGTGTTCCTGCTACTGACCACTCAGTCACCTACCATCACTTCGCTTGAATATGACTCTGAGAACTTGAATTCTAGTAAGAACTCAACCAGTGTTGCCGATGTTCCGACCTGGCGTGTTGGAGATAAATGGAAGTATGCTGGAACTTTTGATCCAACTAAATTAGTCGTTGATGCAGGAGTTTCTGCTACAGTAGGAGAAATAAATGGAGATGCTATCTCAGAAGTATTAGCGATTTCCGAACAAAATGTGGATGGTCAAAGTGTTCTAGTTTACACCCTTAGAACTTCAGCGAACTTCGATAAGTCGGGGGTATCTCTAGACGGATATACCGGTACTGCTGAAATTGAATTTTCACAAACAGAAGTTCGAAGAGTTAGTGATTTATCGCTCATCTCGAGTGACCTTGACCTATTCATTGAATTCACACCTAGTGGCATTAGTTTTCTAAAGATGGTTCTGGGAGATATTACAATATCTAATACTTACAGTCCTTCGAGTGAAGATTATGATTTCCCGATTCGAGCGGATGAAAGATGGACTACTATAGTCACATCATCTTCACAGTGGTCTGGTTCTAGCGATTATATCACACCCTTCCCAGTACCTTCATCAGATACAAACTCTACAATCTATGAAGTCACAAATACTGGAATACCAGTCAATGATTATGGTCAAGGAATAAATTATGCAGGATGTGGAGATTCTTATGAAATCACATCTTTTAATTCAGCTGGTGATGAAGAAGGATATACTTGGTACTGCCCTGCAGCAAAGAACTTTGCTTGGAAACATACAGAAGACGATGTGGGATTGACAATCGATTTCAAATTGAAAGAATATATTCCAAAGGATTCTATTGGCGTAGACATATACTCAAATCCAGGAACTCGTGATGAATGTATTACGATAGATTTCGTCAATGATATTACTGCCCTTGATACTCCAACCGATGTATGGGTAAATGCCTCTTCATCTCAGGGTTGCTTCTCGAGTCCAAATGGAAATGTACTGGAAGTTCGTCATGAAGCAACTGGTTTCGCTCAACAAATAACCACTGCCAGTAATGGTAGTGCATGGACTCAATTCGATATTGGAAGCGATGTGGATGGATCATCAACATCTATCGATTGGGCTAGTCATGGAATAGTTGCAAGGAGTACCTCTGGAACTACTTTGGTCGGCTCTAATACAATTACTTTGGATGAAGAATTAGTAGTATTGGACTTATTTGCTGATTTCGAAAGAGCCGTAATTACTAGGACAAGGGATGGAGTAGACAAAGAATTGAACACCCTCTCGGGATATAATGTACTCCCCGGAGATGATTTGGAAATTGAAGTAACAATCCAAAACAAGGGGATCTCCTCAAGTCAGCCAACAGACCTTAGAATATATCCCCCTAGTGGACAGAGTTTCGATTTACCATTACCTTCACTGAATACTTATGAGACATTTAAGACTAATTTTACTTGGACTGTCCCTGAAACACAGGCTATTGGAGTAGTGCCTGTTTCTTGGGAAGCAGACCCAGAAGAGATAAATTCTGCAGATGTCAATAGTGATAATGACTATGCGATAATTGGCTTATTTGTCGGTAGATTGCCGACCCCCGTGGTAGTTGATGCAACTGCCAAAACTCTCGAAGAAGTCTTCATAAATGCTAGTTCAAGTTTCGATGAAGATGGTGGAGAAGTAACTTGTTTGTTTGAAATTCCATATGATGATGGAACTAGGACATGGGCATGGGAAAAGATCGCTTCAGATAGTTGTATGACAAATTGGACATGGACTGATGATGGCTCATATCCAATTATTGTCACGATTACCGATGAAGAAAGAGATGAAACTCAAGTCACTCTATTTGCCGAGATTGAAAATCGGGCACCTAAGATTGAGTTGCAGAGCCTAAGAAACGAAGCAATGGTAGAGCATCCAATCACTCTGTATGCTTTTGCCAATGATTCGGATTCTGAAGATACATGGCCTGGTGTAGTAGACGTATTCTGGCCTAATGCCCAATGTCAAGAAGGATACTATACTCGTGTATGCACAACTACTGCCCCAACAGAAGGATGGCATACCTTTACTGCTATTGGGACGGATGATGATAGTTCCTCTACTACTGCCAATATCGATATTAAATTCACTAATATCGCCCCACATAGTACAATAATCAATCTTTACAATAATTCTGGAACCATTCTAAGTGATGAACAAAAGATTTGGCAATTAGATGAGGATCAAGTTGTATTAGTCAAAGGTCAAGCCGAGGACTCAATCGATGACATTGATACATTATCGCATACTTGGTGGCCTGACGACAAACAAGGCTCACTGATTTATTTCCTAGAAGGTAGAGTCACTCAATATGAAATGAGTTGGCAAAGTTCTGGACTTCATACTATCAGATTAGACGTAACTGACTCAGATGGAGCTACTAGTAATACTAACGAACGTTGGGTCAATATCAGAAATGTTCCTCCTGTGATTCAACCGCTTGATACAGTTTTGCCACTTGCAGAGGGGCAATCAATTACAATTATTGGAAACTCTACTGATACTATCAGTGATATCCCTTCACTGGTCAAATGTTGGGATATCGACCCTGGAATCGATAGCGATTCACAAGGAGGAGCAAGCGATGACTGCGATATTATTGGAGATGAATTGAATTATGCTTGGAACAGAAGTGGTTCTCATACAATTGTCTATCATGTAACCGATGATGACGGTGCAACCAGTAGTGAAGTTTTGACTATTGAAGTGATAAACATCCCGCCGATCGTTAGGCTCCAAAAGTCAAGTTGTATAGCATATCAAATCTGTATCCTTGATGCTAGAGCAACTATTGATTCCCTAAATGATATCGAAGGTCTAACAATCGCATGGGACTTAGATATATCCACCGATAGTAATGGTGATGGAATTAAGGATAATGATGCTGACCTAATCGGTAGTAGAGTAGAACATATTTTCAAGCAAGAAGGAAAAATAACAATCAAGGCAATGGCTTGGGATGAGGACCCTGAAAGACCTGGCATGGCTAAGATTACCATCGAAGTCTCTCCACCAGATAGGAATGCTATGGAAACGGTAAGTTCACTACTTGCTGGTGAAGAGTCAAATCCTCTCGCCCAAGTTGGTCTAATCATCGTACTGATATTGCTATTGGTGGTTGTTGCTAAAAGAAGAAGTTCCTCTTCACAAACAAAGAATTGGCAGCGCGATGGACTTGATGATGAGTTTGATACTGAAGCACAAATTCAGAAGTCTCAGGCTAAGAGACCAACTGCTCCGCCTCCAGGTTTTATCTTTGACCAAGCTATGCAACAAGTCCCTAATGATTTAGAACAAACAGGAGATATTTCATTTGATGAGTTACTTGAAGGCCCACCTATTCCAGAAGAAGGTCTACCTGCTGGGTGGACTGCTGAACAATGGCAATATTATGGCCATGAATGGCTTAAGGGCCAATAAGCGTATACTAATTATTTACAAGAATGCGAGGCTCTCAAGTAGGAGAACTTCATCGCAGAGTCATGCTTAAACAACGTAGTTTGGCTTTTATTCTAATTTTATTATTGTTAACAATGCCTTGGATGGCAATGTTAGAATCTGAAGAAGATGAGTTGAAAGAGACTAATATCCAAAGCAGTGGCACATTGAATGGATGGCCTGATGTACCTACTTGGAGGATTGGAGACAAGTATACCTATGAAACACAATTCGATGTACAGCAATTGATTCAACAAGCAAATGTTTCTGCAACCTTACAAACCTTAACTGGAGATACTGTTTACGAAGTGGTTGATATTCTTTTCATTAATGTAGACAATGTCCAAACACTTGCTTACAAGATGAGCATTGATGGAGACTTTACCTCAGGAAATGATGGAGCATATATTGAGGATACCCCTTTGGGTGATGTTACAGGAACACTTGACATAGAATATCAAGGAGAAGACCTTATTCGAGTTCGTGATTTGGCTGTGATAAATAGTGATTTCACATTAGACGTTACTTTTGATGCCTTCAACTTTGCTATCTTTAGACAAAATCTGGCAACTATTTCTTTTGACACATCATATGACCCACCCAAAGAAAAATATGATTTCCCATTACATACTGGCGACCAATGGTATATGGAATTCTTTTCTTCTACTGTGGCTGGAGGAAGTTCTGATTACTTTGACCCAAATGAGTTTGATACTGCTGGACCTGAAAACAATAGTTGGCAAATTACATCTAATGGAGTCCCTACTGAAGATGGAAAAAATATCAAATATACTGGTTGTGATGATTCATACAAAGTCAATGAATGGAATACAACTGGAGTAAGCCAAGGTTTCAATTGGTATTGTCCAGCTGTAAGATATAATTCTTGGATGAGAGTTAGTAATGCTGCTGGATTTACTATCGATTGGCTATTGAAGAGTTACCAACCTGCACAATCATCTGGAGATGTAGCAGGATCTAACCCTGGTACACGTGATTTAGAAATTGAAATTGGACTACAAGGCATTGCAACACTTCCAGATGCAGAGCAAGCGATTACTATTGACTATGGAGGACTTCAAAATAATCCTCAAGCAAATACAAATCTGCAGTTGAGATATGAAATGACTGGTACTTTACTCAATCCAACGACCGATTCTAATGGACAAGCAACTGAAATGCTAAATTCCTCTAATGTTCGAGATACAACAAACTCAAGTGATGACTATTCAAGTAACGGGGTGATTGTTTGGGACCCTGCCACTGAGATCATTGGTGCAGCGACAATTGTTATCGATTTGTCCTTGACCCCTATTGACTTGATAGCACAAGCTGACGCAATTATTGTCACTCGGATCCGTGATGGGAATTCTCAGATTTTAACAAAATCTATTGGATATAATGCCTTGCCTAATGACTTACTTTCCTTTTCAATACCAACCCAAAATAGAGGTTTACTTAGTTCACCGGCTACAGAAGTTGAGATCATAACTCCTGATGGAACTTCTATTCGAGAACCTGTTCCTTCAATTCCATCATATGGTGAAGCAAGAGTTGTCGTTAATTGGACTGTTCCAGCAGCGGCTTCAATTGGTATCCAAACGATGTCGATTACAGTAGACCCTGATGAAACCGTTACTGAAGATGGAAATCGAAGTAATAATTACGCTAGTGTAGATATTTTGATCGGTAGAGCCCCAACTGCTCAAATTACAGTCTCTGATTCTGTATATACCTTTGAAAATGTGACACTGGATGCTAGTGCAAGCTTTGATGAAGATAGTGGAGATGTTGAGTGTAGGTTTGCTATTGAAAAGAAACTCGGATTAATAGAAAATATTGACTCAGAGGATTGTTGGACTCAGTACAATTGGAGTGATGGTGGGATTTGGAGTGTCACACTAATCGTAACAGATGATGAACTTGATACCGATGAGATAGATATTACTGCAGAGATACTAAATCGAGCACCTTACATGAATATCACAATAGTCGATAGTTTTGCTAATGAAATAAATAGTATTGGAGTTGACCAATTCGTTAAGGCTGATGCCACAGATAGTGGTGATATAGATACTATTTCTCCCTCCGGTCAACAAGTTACCATCACTTGGCCAGGACTAAATTGTCTAGAAGGAACTACTCAACCCACATGTACATTCTTGGCAAGTCAAGAAGGAATGATGGATATCACCGCTATTGCAGAAGATGATGATGGCGCAACTACCACCGTTTCTACAATTCTTGATGTTCTAAACGTCGCGCCAACTCTCGCACAACCCGAATTATGGTATGGAGGACAAAATCAGTCTACCGATTCTATCGGCTACTGGAATTTATACGAAGACCAAACCGCCCTATTACGTATTGTAGCAGATGATACACCACTGGATAAAGATAGTTTAATCATTGAATGGATGCCATCTGATAGGGATTTGAATTGGACAGAAAGTACTGTTGGACCTTCTTCAACTGCAACTGTATCTTGGCCGGACTCAGGACTACACAATATCTCAGTTGTTGCTTACGATAATGACAACTCACAATCATTGATTAGAACTGGTATAGTGAATATTACAAACGTACCGCCAACTATTGAAAGTCTAGGTTCAACTCAACCAATCTTTGAAGATGATGATCTCACTTTTACCGCTGTAGTAAGCGATACTGCATCAGATATTGATTCACTTATTGTCTGCTGGGACTTGAGCCCTATGGTTGACACCAATAGTGATGGTATAACTGACAATGATTGTGATGAAACAGGATTAGAATTAACCGCTTCATGGCCAAATATGGGTATTCGACAAATCACTGCTACTGTCACTGACGATGATGGGTCAACCGCTTCTACATCAGTAAATGTGAGTGTTCTAAATATTTCTCCTAAGGCTAAGATCACCAATGAAACTGATGTATTTGCCTTGAAAGAGGGAAATAATGTCACCCTATCTGGAATAACATCGACCGAAACTCCAAGCGATAAATTGAATCTAATTTACGCATGGGATAGTGACCACTTGGATTCTAATTTAGATGGTACAAATACTGGTGAAGTGGATTTCTATGGTGTTGAATATACCATCGATGATTTACCCGCTGGTAATTGGATAGTAACGCTAACTGTTACTGATGATGATGGAGAAAGCACTTCTACAACTATCGAACTAAGCGTTGCAGATAAGCCATCTGAGAATTTCCTTGAGTCAATCACTGACACGGTTGGAGGAGTTGGAACTTTGGTTATCGCAATTCTCCTGATTGTCGTTATAGGTTTAGCTGCATTCCTCTTACTTACCAGAAATTCAGGCCCTATTGAAGATAAGTATTCGGATTTGAATATGGGAGTACAATCTCAAATTAGTCAATTCAGTGAACCGATTCCTACTCAAACATATCAACAAGTGGATTATGGTTCTTATGAACAACAGACTACGCAACCTCCGGCTCAAGATCCATACGCTGCTTACAGCCCAGTACAAACTCAACCTGTTGTAGCACAGCCTGTTGCAGTTCAGCCTGTTGCAGTTCAGCCTGCTACACCGCAAACACCACCAATTCCTGCAACTGGACTTCCCCAAGGTTGGACTATGGAACAATGGCAACATTATGGCGCACAATACCTAGCCTCACAAAACGCTGCTCCAGCACCGGTTCAACCAACAATTACAGATACTAGACCCGCAACTGCAAATTCAAATCTGACAGATTTACTTGATGATTTGGACTTGTGAAGTGAGAATTAATGGCAAATCTTTGGCAGTTTTTTGGACTACCCGACCCGGAAGGACCTAATGATTCTAGAAGAAAGGCTAATTCAGGTAGGTCTAAATTAACTAAACCAGAAGATGATGTTAATCAACAAACCTTAATGCCAATATCTGAATCTATAGCCGAAGAATTAGCACCAAATAATATAGTGATACCTGAAACAACAAACATAGCAAATAAGAGTAACCTTATCGCAGTACCAATCGGTTGGAAAGGCCCGGTTTCTGCAGATGGAGAACCATTTCATGACCTTGGAATTAGTAGTTTAGTTCGACGCTCTTTTCCTTCTCGAGCATTACGTTATGTCGCCCCTGATGAGATGAAACGAATACCCACGCGTAAAATAGGACAAAGAATCTCTACTGGGGATACTGTGATTGTAGACTTACGCAGCCTTGTCCATATGGATGCCCATCAAAATGCTTGTAGAAGAGAACTGAAAATGGTGTGCGAAGAGGTTGGAGCTGAGGTTTTTGCACTAGATGCAGAAGATAAACTGTTAATGATTCCAGGATGTGACGTTATTGTCGATAGAGGAAGCAATCATTTGGGTCTAAACCCATTGATGTGATTTCACTCTTTCGGCCATTTTTTTAAAAGCCATACCGTTTATCGTAGTTTATGGGGGAGAATAGGGGTAAAGCGCTTCTCAGTAAAATGAGTGGAAATTATATTCTCCATTTCATGTCCTCTGGGATGATGGTTTTACTTTTCCTTCTAGCAGTTTCTTGGTTATCATACTCCACTTCGGATTACTCTTTTAGACAAGAAAATTACCAATTAGAAATAGCATATATTTTAACTGCTCTAATTTCTCTCGGCTGGATGATGTCGATGATTGTTGGAATCTCATTTGACTTATTACCATTAACTCATAACCTAGATGCATATAACCAAACTCATTCAACGCATTATCTATTTATCAATTTAGTTGGACAATTGGTGATAATAGGAGGTATATTCTCAAATAACCTTCAGCTCTTATTTGAAATGAGTACTATTGGAATGGTACTTCTTTGCTGGGGGGTAATTAGTATTGCATGGCCAAGTTGGAAATTACATAGAAACTCAGTAGAGGAAAATATAAATTGTGGCAAGGTTGCATTAATTCCCTCTGTCTTTATCCCTTTGGCATCTTTAGTAGTCCTAAGTTGCTGGATTTTTAGGAAAAATACTGGATTCTTAGAATTTGGACTAGCATTCAATGTTATTGTGATGATGGGTACGATTTCTCTAACACTAATCCTCGCCCATTTCAATAGAAGATTGGGTTGGGAAGTAATAAAATCAATTAATATTAGACCAGTTATTACTATCTATCTAGTACTTGCAATCTTACACTCATTTGCATCATTATGGTATGCTCGAGGAGATGTAAGTCATACTATCTTTGAATACTCTTTAGCAGCGCCACTATTTTGGGGATTTCTCTCAACAAGGCCTATTAGGACCATCAAAAGTGCGATAGGCCATTCACAAAAACCTCATTCAAGACTTATTGGAACGGCACAATGGTTTTTCTTGGCAACAGGGGTGATGGCTATCATTCCAGACTTTTATCCTGGTAAATTTACCAATATTACATATGTTGGTTTTATTTTCTCTTGTGCTGTACTCGCAGCCTGGGGATCTGGAATTTATCTTCACCAAGACCATTTGCACAAGTCCATCCACAACCGTCCTAGTTTATGGTCGGTTATTACTGTAAATGCTATAGGAATGCTCTCATTATTCCTCATTGGTTTTGAGGTGACAATATTTGGAGAAAGTTCAGACTTAGTATACTTTTTCATGAGAAGTATAGCACTAGGACTGATGATTATTTTCATATTCATTTTATTGGTTCGAGACTTATTCTTTACAATGGATACTTGGCATAGAATGCCCATGTCCTTGGATAAATATATTTCATGAAGACTCTTTTGAAAGTTCGATAAGTACTTGCATCGCACTCTCTGCAATTCCAAGAACTGTTGTTTCATGGCCATCGATAAGCGATGCAAATTTGGACATTTCTCCAGCCAAATCATAACCGCCGGCTTTCCCCTTCCATGAGCCATTCAATACTAGTTTAACCAGGTTCTCATCAGATAATTCTTGGAATTCAACTATAGAGGAGTCAGTAAAAAAAGACCATGCACCTGAGAAATAAATCCCTGTTGAACTCCAGACTCTATGCCTTCTACCAGAAAGTCTGTGTAACATCATGGCCGCTTCCACTTCATCGTTAGGCTTGCCAAGGGCTACATTTTCAAAATCAGGGTCTTCCAACATTGTATCGCTGACTATAATCAATTCCTGTTGGTCTAAGTTTTGGATGGCATATGCTTTTTTCTTACATATCTGAAGAACCTGTTCATTGACTTCTACATTGTCTGCAGTTTCGTTAATTCCAGTCAATGCTTTGCATATAATCTCAGGAAATAATTCCGTCAATATTTGTTGACGACGAGTAGAAGCAGAGGCAAGCCACACTCTAAGCATGAATCGCAATAGAGTCGCCATTATGTTTCTTTCCTCCAAATAGTAAAATTAAATGAGACATATTCAAGTGATAGATAGTATTGGATTAACTGGTGCTAGCATGAGCGATATCCAAAGAATCCCGACCCACATTGAAGGTTTAGACGAGAATATGCAAGGTGGAATTCCGAAAGGACATATCTGCTTGGTTGCTGGTGCTTCAGGTGCAATGAAATCCAGCCTAACATTCTCAATGCTATACAATGCTGTACTTTATGGAGAAACAAGTGGAATATATGTAACACTTGAACAAGGCAAAGATTCTCTTCGTGCTCACATGAGTAATATGGGGATGAATGTTGATGACCCACGAGTAAGAAATAGAATCGCAATCATAGATTTAGTCGACTTGCGTGTTCAACTTGATGAGCAGGGAATGAGCAATAGAGTTGATTGGATGGGGCAACTTATCAAGCAACTAACCTCTTATCGACAATCAATCGGTTTTGAACTTCTTGTATTCGACTCCCTAGGGGCATTCTTTACTTTAACTAAGATGGAAAACCCACGTGATGAAATCTTTAGATTATTCGAAGCGGTTAGAAGACTTGAGTTGACCTCCTTCTTCATCTGTGAAATGACCGGTGAAGACCACAAGCAATTTGGAGAGTATGGAATTGAAGATTATCTAGCTGATGGTGTAGTTCATCTAGTCATGGAAAGAAGTGGAGACGATGTT
>TARA_B110000459_G_scaffold110751_1_pt1 | contig 15348 bp, 19 predicted proteins | sample TARA_B110000459 | Tara Oceans TARA_B110000459 (sample SAMEA4398296) | marine metagenome | biome: Polar Biome; feature: [SRF] surface water layer (ENVO:00010504); material: water (ENVO:00002006), including particulate matter (ENVO:01000060) such as... | depth 5 m | reverse complement strand
GATTTAAATTGCCAGTTATCCTTAACCCACGGTTTATTAAATGTTTCGGCAATACTTCGGCAACTAGGATCAATGTCGAAAGATCTAACTTTATCTACTTTAATGTTACTTTCAAATAACATTGTAGCAAGTGTAGCATACCATCCTGCACATAAAAATACTGTACCAAGATCAACATTGCACTTTTTGAGTTCGTCGACCAACCACAATTTACTTTGTAATTGACCTCTGCTAAAACAATCATTGTCAATGACAGTTTCATTGACAAAGAAGTTTTTAAATGCAGCGGTAAATTGTGTATCAACATACTGTTCTAGAATTGGCCATAGTTTCCATGTGTTCTCATCAATGACTAATTTTCTCAAATCATCATTGCCAAGTAATTTAAAGATACTGCGTAAATTTTTATTGACAACTGCCTTGCGAACTGTTTCTATATATTCGCACATTTCCTCTGCCTCAATAAAACTGTAAGATTCAATTGATCGAAAAATACTGTGTAAATTTTCGTCAACAACTGCTTTGCGTAACTCTTCGTTTTCGTCACACAATCTAAATATACTACTTAAATCTTGATCAACAACAGCACGGCGAAGATCACTGAGCTTAGTATTTTCAGGATGCAGTATTTCGTAACGGTCTAGAAGTTCGTGTAAAGGTAATTCTAATGTATTAGTCAAAAGCACCAGCCTCCAGTGGAGTGTCCTCCACTGCGTCAGAAAATGTTTCTCTTAGCCAAGAAAAGTCATTAATTTTATTTAGACACTTTAAATCATTAGTGTAGTATTCTCCAAAATCTTTTCCTTGATTTGCTCCTAAGATACAATAATCACCAAACGGACGGCTTTTGCCTCTTGTACACCAAGTCTCTAATCTGTATGCATTATCAACACTATCGCCGTTATCGATGATACTGCTAGATAGTTTCGCACATTCTCTAAACGCACTGCGCCATGCATCGAATGGCGATGTATTAAATGCCGTTACATTGCTCACTTGAAACTTTGGAACAAATGTACATCCTAAACTAGTAGTCATATCTACTGTCCAGCGGTTAGCCAATAGCATTGCCTTGCGTGGGAACAATTTAGCACCACCATATCCATATATTAGATCATTAATTGGGTTACGTGTACGCCAGCAATATATGCATTCGTTTTGTGGAGTTACGCCATATTCAACTTTGTTTCTGTCAGGAGTGAACCCGAAACTGAATCCTTCTTCAATTACGGCGTCTGCATCCATGACATAGAAGTTACTAGTTTCAGCAACCCTAGCTGCTTCTTTGTGTGCAGCGAAAATTCCTTTAACTCCTTGAACACGCTTGGCATGCGGCGCATAATATTGTAATATTTCAAAGTTTTCATCAGCAGCTGATTCATTGTAGCTGATTTGTATAACGTCTAGCAATCGGCTGTTCTCCATTCGGCATATATTGTATTATCAGTATCACAAGTACATTGTAACATGTCATGCCACAAAAGTCGACTCTAATTTATTCAAACATTATTCGTAGATAAACGGATCACGCTTGCGTAGTTCTTCTAATCTCTTTTTTAAACGTTTCCGTTGTTGATATCTATCCCAAGGATACATAAAAAAGTTTCTTATTTTAATAAACATATTAACTCCATAATGTTTTTCTTACTCGTATTTTTGATTTAGTGTGTGCTAGTACACACCCCAACGCACTACTTGCATCGCCAGGACTTGGCATGATCCAAGTCTTATCAAAATATTTATCAGCTGATTCACGGCAAACTTTGTTCATTGAGCAACCACCCATAAGCACAATGTTTTTACTATGGGTTAATTTTAAACTACAGACAACCAAACTGTCAACTATCTCTGCAAATATACGTTGTGTAGCGGCTGCTATATCTGTTAAGTCCTGCACTGTGTTTAATTCAGGGCGCCAATCTCTACATCCTCTGTGACAATTCCTTTTAAAAAGTAATCGTGGATCAGAGGTTGATGGCATTTTTTTAATAAACTCTGATTTAATTAATTCATAATATCTATCACTATTGCCAACTAGTGCCATTTCAGAAACTATATGTTCTTGGATCTGTGGTTGCAATCCTATGCGCTGTGTCATTGCACTATACCAAATACCGACACTGTGTGGATAATTCTGTGAAAACTTACGAGTAAGCTCGCCGTCTCTGCCTTCCCAGATAGTAATTGTGTTCCATTCACCAATACTATCCATTACTAATACGGCTGCATCATTGAAAGAACTAGTGTAATACCCTGCGGCTGCATGGCTCAGATGATGACTAACTGTAGTGCTTTTAGGGGCGTCGTTCCACAAACCACGCATATATCTTGTGGGTGATTCTTTGCCGAGTAGTGTGTATTGCCCCGCCCATAACTGACGTGTTTTTTTAAGCCAAGGCTGTTCATAAAAATACACTTGCTTGGGTTTACCCAATTGTAATGCATCTGCAATTAACGGAAGACATAATGTCTTATCGTTTACAACATTGGTATACTGTTGTGTTCGTCTAGCCCATTTAAATTTGTCACCAACAAACACTGCAAGACTTGCATCGTGACTCATTCCTGTCCAGCCCCATCTTACGTCATTTATATTTGTTGCCAATGCATCTCACCTTCCTGTGGGAATTTTCCTCTGTACTCAATTCCAGTTTCATCATCTATTAATCGCCATTTAGTAGGGCATTTAGTAATTACTTTAAGTTCTACTGCTATGTCTATTGCTGGTACCTGTGTACCGTCTTTTAAAGTTCTAATCATCTTTTTTGTTTTTCCACTTTTGGTATCGGTCAACTGCTATCATTAATGTTTCGTGTGTGTTGTCAAACCATTGCGCAATATGATAATCTACTTTGTAAGGACGTTCTGTTTTTGCAGTACGCATATCCATCCAAACAATATAGTCTGGGTTCAAATATTCAACTGCCGTATTTGTATTACACCGTTTATCAATGACAACTGCTTTTCCAGAATCCACAATACCGTCTACATATCCTCTTAATTCATCTCCTGTATAAGTGTCTCGGTTCACATACACTGCATTAATAAGTTCTGCAAATGGCATTGCAAGTGTAGTTTTACCGCTGCCTTCAGGCCCGCAAATTAATATTTTCATTATGATTTCCATTAAGTGATACTTTAATAAATATATTTATGATATTATATATAGACATTGATGGCACGATTTGCACCGAGAATAAAGTACTGGGAAAAAGTGCCAAGGATTACATGGGGGCTAAACCTCACATGGATAGAATTGCCGTAGTTAATAAACTGTTTGAAGATGGTCACGAAATACATTACTGGACTGCAAGGGGCACCACTAGCGGTATTGACTGGACTGATCTTACAACAGAACAAATTACTAAATGGGGCTGTAAGTTTCATGAATTGCACGTTGGCAATAAGCCACATTTTGATGCATACATTTGTGACAAGAGCTGGAACAGTGAAGATTGGTTTACTCGAAATTTGTATGAGCAAATACCTCCGCCGGAAACTGACTAATTAGTTTCTCAAATATGTAAATGAACCCTAGCTCATGATAACTTTTCATGAGCATGGGCAATTTACTTTCACTATACTCAACACAAATATCAGTTGCGCTGCTGATACGGCCGCTAGCATTGAAGGTAATGCTCATAGTTTTTGTACCAGTTTTTGCTGCAATATCTATATAAGAAAAACTGCTAGCAGTATTTCCACTAGCTGTTACAAACACAACAAGGTCTCTGCTGTCCAAATTTGGTACTTGCAAATCTTCACTGTGGTATGCTCGTAATCCTTGTTGACTTAGCCGTTGCATAAACATCTTGCATGCTAGCCCTACTCTGCCTTTGGCAACAAACACAATGTTTCTTGCACGTTGAATCTCTAATAAAATTGTATCTTCTTTCTGCTTATCATACAATTTTGTGTAATCACACCATACGTTATCAAAATCACTCATATCAGAAATTCTGATTAGCTGGCGTAATGTTATCACCATGTTCAATTGTTTTAATATTATGACAATTACTGCACAATGTAACTAAGTTTTCCGGATCATTATTTGCATGATTACCATCAATATGATCAACGGTTAGTGCAGCACGTAATAGACTGTTATACTTTTTAGGATCGCTTTCTTTATACTTACTAACACGTGGTAGATCAGCAGGATCAAATTTACAATCGCTGCATTTACTTTCACGAAGCTGGCTGTATGCCTTTGCTGGTGTTGCTAGTCCGCCAAAAGCACTAAAGTTTCTCTGGTGTTTGTCACAGTATTCTTTCTCCCCAGGACCTTTCCATAGTGTCAGATGAGAAGTACATCCAGGTGCTTTGCATTTACCACGCATTGCAACTTTCATTTCAACTGTTGACTTGCGAGTGCGTTCTGTTGCTTCACGTATCATAATGTAAGACTCCCCGTGTATAGTTCCATTGTAAGTGAAATTGCACCTATTAATGCTAACACAACAATAAATGTCTTAACAAGGATGACCGCTATTGTCATATCAAAATCATTCATGTTCGCCACCGTTAGCACGGCCGCTGTATGCGCCGAACACACTAGGCTTACGCTTTGCAGTTTCAAAAATAGCAACAGTTACTACAATACCCGCAATCAATGCTGTGTGTACAATAGCATTAAGACCAGCATATGCCCATGTACCGCTTGCAATAGTGAATACAATTACCCACATCCAAGCAAGCACTTGCATAATCATATGTCGTACTGGAAGTGATGGAATATTTTTTAATGGATTCTTCTCATAATCCATTACTAGATTCCAGTTATCTAAAATAAAATCTCTCATTAAATTAAATCCTCTGAATTAAAATTAAAAGCTTCATCAAATATCGGAAGTGCTTGACTAAATCCAGCTGCATGCATCGCCGCTGCGATCCATACTGGACCTACAATTGATTGGTTACAACGATAAGTTTTACCTTCAATCATACGCCCTGCATCTTTTTCAATATCACAATGGTTCTGATATGCTTGCTGTACTTTACGATGCTTAATACCACCTACTGCCCACGTATTATGTGTAATAGTTCCCATCACACTTGCCATCTCGTCTAGATATTCATCAGTAACAATAATACCGTCATTCATGCACTGTCTAATAAATTGACTCATGTTGTCAACTTCTAGTGCAACAAAAGGCTTAGTGCTATTGCTTACTGAGTGGAAATACATAACTCGCTCAAATACTTCAACTGGATAGTTACGGTTCATAATCTCTGTCATGCGACTCCATGCACCTACACGTTCATGATCCCCAAACTTTTCACTAGTAGCAAAATACGAATATTGTTCAAAATATTCTTGCAACTTAACACACCGCATATTCCAAAAGTCTTGCAACCCATCATGTCGGAAGCCTGCAACATACTGCTTAAACAAGTCAATCGATTCTAGTTTCTTGCTTGTGCGGCCACTATTAAACTCCACAAAGCGGCGGCGGATTGCTGCACGATCATCACCCGGATATTGATCAACTGGCACTGTTGCTAGTTCAGGTTCAATACCGAATCCATATACTGCAATAATCCAAAGTGCAATTGCTGTGTGTTGGCCGTCCCATGCTACATGTCTAGTAAACTCACCATCTTTGCGTTTACTATCCAAGTAAGTTCGGATACGGTTAATAAAATCTGGATTAAACTCTGCAACAATGTTAATTAAGTTTTCACGATCAGGCCAGCGTTGCATTGTGTCGTTAATGTCAATTTCACTAGCTGGAATATATTGGATACTACCCATACCTACGACATCTTTAATCATGTCATGATATGTTTTATATCCCATAGCACCCACCATTCCTTCTGCAAGGCTGCGGAACATCATTTCCAAATCACTATCTTTTGCAAACATTTCTTGTAAACGTTCACCAACAGTTACAAAGTGGTCTTCATCTGTATGATATGTATCATTAACGGCATCTGCATACTTGTTTTTCCTAACAGTTGTAGCTTTTGACGCCTTAGTCATAAATGTCATCATTTTGTTCTTCTAATCCCATTGTTGTTTGTTATGGTTTCTAATCAATAATAACTAAGTTGTACAGTATTATATCACATGAGTCAATATAAAAAGGCAAGATTACGTACTATATTTGTGCAAATGTTGCATTGCCCACAAAAATAATTGATGATTTAATTGAGTATCAACATTTAGTGGTGCCATTGACAACCACAAACATCCTACTCCCAGTTCAATTTTTTGCTTATTATTTTTGTAAATATCTGAATTTCTGAATGTCGTGAGCCTGGTTAAGTCCGCTTCAGTAACTACCACACCATCTGTTACCATATGATTTAAGTTAACGCTGTGTAGGAAAAGGCTGTGATAAAATTTACAGATATCATAAAATATATCATTAACTGCACCAGCACGATGGTCTATATAGTATATATTACTATTATTAACAATAATATTATCCATTGTTAAGTCGCCATGACATGGTCCTAGTATACCAGTATTAAGAATATCCCAATCAATATTTTCTACTAGCCGAGTACAGTCTATACTAACTTCATTAACTTCTAACGTTCCAGCATATTTTTCATCTGCCTTACACATCATCTCAAACCGCTCCCAGGTTTTATCCTGCCACAGTTGTTTATTAACAATAGGAGAATTGTTGGTTAAACAATACGTCCATAAATTCTCTAAATTCTTCCAAACTTTTGTAAAGTTGTCACCATATGGATTTACATCACCTTCCACAAACTCATAACTCAATGATGTGTCTGTACTCATTACAGGATAGGGATGTGGAAATGCAGTGTTATCTACATTAATAATAGTAGGGGTAGTGAATAGTTTGATTATTCTATTGTTTACTTTGTATACTTCTTGATGGTTTTTGTCAAGAACTAAAAACGCATCCTCAAATTGCGTAAATGTCCCAGCACTGCTTTCTCGATTACCTATGTCATACCAATTATCTAGTGCTTGGTGTTCTAGTGTATCAAGCTCTTTCATTATTAATAGATCATTTCGGCTGTGTGTGCTAGCTTGTAGTAGGCGATAATAGTCAGTGCTGTCTTTCATAAAACTTATGCCACTGTAAACTAAATCACCATCTTTATCATAATATGAGCTGTTAGCAGGATTGCATGTAAAAAATGTATTGTCGTTTACAGTAGGAACCTGATCGCTCCAATTGTCGCATGCGTTATAATATAAAGGACTATCAAATACGTACTCTGGTATTTGTTTAAAGCTAGAAATTTGGCTTTCGCTCCAGTTATCTATTTCAATAAATTCTATGTTCGTGTAACCAGCATGTGTTAAGTACTCACGCACACGGTCTCCTTGATAGCCCAGAGTTACGTAGATAGTATCAATGTCAGTGTAGCTGGCAATAATATGATCTATTACTGCACAAGCACCCACTCGGTTTAATGTTTTATGAAATTTAGTATAGCCAGAACTTCGAGTGCCAGGCCCACTACATGGAATAAGTAAGTTTTTGCATGTTTTGTGTATAGTCTTCATTGAATATTATTTTACTTCCTGCTATCAGTCGAATGTTGTCTTGATTTTCAAAACGCTTGTATGTTTCGTATGTTACACCACCATCAATTGTAACATATCTTTCTGTTTCTGTCAATGAATCCAAGTTAAAGAAGCTATCCTGTACTTTAATTCCTGGATTGTATGCCATGAGCAAAAAGTCATCCACATCCAATCTATCACATATCTGGTCCATTTGCTGTAGTGTATGATATGGTTTAAATGCCAATTTAAGCCGTGTGTCTCTGCTTAAAAAGTCAACACATTGTTGTTCACTGTGGAAACTTTCATAGTGAGCATATATTACATCAGCACTACTATTCAGTATTGCATCCCATGCAGGATTATTGCACGTTATCATAGCATGTACATCTATGTGTTTTGCAAAATGTTTTCTAGCTTCATCTATAGCTTCAGGATGGCATCCCAATCTAGGAACAAAACTGCCATCCATAAAGTCCATGTGTAACCCCATATCACAATGTGATTCCAAACGTTGATAGGTACTCTGTATTGCAGGCCAACTATCACATATGTAACTTAAACTTAATTGCATTTTGTATCCATTTAATTATATACGTACTTATTTATAGTGATTATATAGTACTTGTGCTAGTTCAAACTCTTCTTGCTCGTCAATATCAATAGCTTCGAATTGATTCATATTAAAATATTCAAACTCTAGTGGTATCATATAATTGGCCTCACGCAAGTCTCGCATCTTACATACTGTTCCTGCATAAGGAAACATATATACTGGATCAATACCTTGACTATAAGGGTGCCACAATCCAAAGTTAAAGTTAATAGGACGCTTATTCACATCCATATAATAGTGTGTACTGTTGTGAACTGCAATCTGATTCTGTCCACTACGTAAATATTCTCTATACATTTGATCATAGCGTTTAAATAGTGGGCAACACACAAAAGTATAAATGACATTTTGGTCATCTGCAACAGGAACATCATGATATATTTTTTCTAACACATATCCGAATCTAGTTACATTATTACAATACTCTGCATCACGCTGGACGTATGTTATGTTCTCACTGTTTGAGACTTCTGTATCGTCTGTACTGATATATACATGTTCTGCACCTGCTGCAAACAACTGTTCCAACTTAACATCTATTAAACTTTTACCATCATAGAATTCATTATGATGCTTACCCGGCAGACGCTCACTTGTCTTTTTATAGTTGGTTACTCCCACAAAACTCATACGTCTGCGTCCCATACTTGATCAATACTGTTCCATGTGTCTTTATTCACGTAGTTGATCAACAGCACAAGTCTACGTCCTTGATACGAGCGTTTAGCAACACCGTGCCATTTTTCTTCAGTTGGGTTAAACACTAGGCAACGATTTTCTTTCCAACTAGCTCTGACACCTTCGCCCGATGCGTCATTGGTCTTGTATAAATCAGTGCCCAAGTCTGTCATTGATTCGTCATCTTGATCAATATAAACAATCATAGTAATACGTTTATCTAACGAATCTAAATGTGGCTCTAGCCATTGTTGTTGATCATCCTGTGCAAGTTCAACTCTCAAGTAGCTATTACTAAGATCATAGCCAAACTGTCGTTCAAACTGTTGTTTACGTCCTAGAATATGATCCACAACTGTTTGTGTTATGGTGTCGTTGTTGGTTGGTGTAAAGAAATATCTACCCGGAATACCAGTTCTGGTGCCTGCACAGTCACTATTGTCACTGTTTATTTCTATCTCTTTTAATTGTTGGACTAACTCCACAGGGAGAAAGTCGTCTTCTATATAGTATTCCCATGGTTTAGTATATCTCATATGTGTCTTTCCTTTATGTTATTATATTTTCCACGTAAGTATTCTCCATGATTTTCTATTATGTACTTACAAAAATTAATATTCGATCCAGTGCCAGGATGCATATTATCTTGGGCAAGGTCAATTTCAAAACATTTAAGATGTTTTGGGTCTATGTTTATTTCACTATGAGCATCATAAAAGTAAGGTAACTCATGAAATCCATCATCTTCTCTATGCCCAGCTGGTCCCAAGTGTAATACTCTAATTCCATACTGTTTTAGTTTTAAATCAACATAATCAATAATCTGCCTTGTTACTAGCATGGCATGGAAATCCGAATATATGTGTCCATAATATGCAGCACTTGCTCGGTTAACTTCCCAAGTCTGCAGAGGCGATAAGTTACCCCGCCAGGCATCGCTAGACCCTGCATATATAGATTCTTGACCATTTTTAAAGTGATAAACATCATTGTTCTCAAATTCAACATAGCGATGTTCACGATTCTTGTGAGTCCAGTGTATTATAACTATGCTGTCAGTATCTAAATTTTTAACTTCATGACTAATAGTATGCATAATTGACCTATTACTATTACCCGGCAATGACATATTAACTAGATCATAACCAAGATGGTCGGCTACTAGAGCTGCCCAGCCTAATTTACTTGGCCAAACTGACGTCGTTGGCGGTGAGGTTGGTATTAGACAATCTGCCAGTCCTTGGCCATATGTATAACTACACCCAAATGTATATAATTTAGTCAACACTAGTTTCCTTTAAAGTTTAAATTTTGGTCTGAATGTATTAAAAAATACAAGATGGTCGTCATCGTCTAGCTTGGCTACTTTCTCATCATTATAATAAACAATACGATTCTCAAATTTTACTGTTAATGTATCGCCAAAGTATGTGTCAACCGTTTCTCCTTCAAACGATTTTTTAGTTTTTGGATTCATATAGGTCCACCACATGTCGGGCAAAACCCCATTGGGCCATTGATTTCCGCCGTAAATACCTGCCGCCGTCGGTAGTGTTGGGTGTTGATCTTTAGTGTCATTGCTTTCTCTGGATTGAACCCGTAGATATATGTCTAACGCTGGTAACCTTGATACTCGTTGTAGCTTATGATAGAATTCTATATCCATAGTTGTGCTATTTAATGGTTCTGCATTGTGCATATATGTACTCTTGAATGTAGTGCTAAGGTCAACATCTTTATGTAAAAACATAAACATTGGAGTTGTAGTTGATCTAAATTGTTTAAACCGTAGTCTAGCATTACCAGGATGTACTCTCCATGCTCGGTCAGGTCCAACAAATAAACATAAAGGTCTACTCCACGAACTAAAATTCCAATCGAATTCATTGAACCACATATATATGCTATAAAATATACTAACTTGAAACCCTCTGTCTTCCAGAGGATAGTCGTTGTCTATTAACTCCATGAACTGATTATAATAAAATCCGTCAGTTGGCGGATATTCATCTGGTCCATATTTTATCTTGTATTTCACAGTGTGTGTGGTACTGGTTAATTCTTCCAGTGATGTGTCCGATGGTTTAGCTAATATTGCTGCTAATTGCCCTGCTGCACGATAAAGATATGGTCTGGTGTTAAAATCATAATTTAGTTGTGCGACAGAAACCTTTGGATTAAAATAAGTTTTTATACCACTATCGTTGTATAATCTATCAATCATATCAGGAATTCCTTCTACCACAGTTCTGGAGTTATGATATCGTTGGATGTTACTGCCATCAATATATTCTGGTAGATGAATAATTTCATCATCGCTTTTAAAACCCATGGTTCCTTTACCTGACACCATGCTGGTGTCGAGACTCGAACTGACTTCATTTAAAACGGTCTTTAAATCTTTCCCTCCAAGGTTTTGTTTCTCTGGTGTATCTCGGATCAATGACCTAAACGGAAGTACATCCAATACCACAAAGTTATGATAAAGAACACTCATTGAGCTAAGTATCACTGCCCAGAAATTTTCAGCACTATCAAGACGAGTGTGTTCTATCCAGCTTAGATAAGGAACACTTGCGTTGTGTGATGTGTATTCAGATTCCCAATTATGATAAAAGCGTTCATTTTGTGCTTTAATATATAATAATTTTTCAACAGCTTCGAGACCTGGTCGGTTCCACATCATCATTTCATAATTGGTCCAAAATATTGTTACTCCCTGTTTGACTTTATTCCCATCACTTACGTCCAACTCTTCATATCTACTATCCCGATGCTGGTGCATATTATGATGACCATTTGTCACGGTAGCAACGGCAGGAACATCTTCTGAATTGGCTAAGAATTTTCGAAAGCTTCGACCTCTGGCATGCTCAATCTTTTCATATCCGACATTATTATCAAGTCGATGAAATATAAAAAAGTCATTATCTCTCTGTAACGCTCTTGTTATTGCAAGATGATATTCAATCCCCCATCGCAATGCACTGGGTTTCCTAATATGAATATCCCAAGACAAACTTAGGAGGCCCGAATCTACTGTTTGCATCCATTTGTTAATGTTTTCTCTTATTTTAGATTCTGGTAAAAAATGTTCAGCGTTCCATCTTAGGCCATTGCGATCAACCATGTAACTGTTATCCCATGGTTGATTACTAACTCTTTCTGTAGTGATCGAAAAACTTACATGTACACTTTCGAAGTCTTGTATATCTGGCCAATTTAAAATATAATCAAGTTGATTTGTGCCAGGACACTCATCAGAATTTCCTATGCCACGTGGCTCACCGTATAATACTATTAGCAACTTTTTATCTGACAGATTCTGATTTACGTCTCTGGGATTTCGCATATTACTCGCTGTCTTTCTCAAAATATTTTATATCGAAAACACTATAATCTAATTTTTCAAAATAGGCATAACATTGTTCTGCAAGTTTATATTTTTTCTCTATACTCATGTGATTTATCTCATCTTTATTAGCATAGTTTTCTATCCTAGTGATCATGTGTAAGCTAAATTTATCTTTGAGTAAATTTTGATCTGTGCGTAGTGTATCAAAGCCTGGTAGAAATAAATTTTTGTTTGCTAAATTATTTATAAAACTATAAATTAACTCAATTTGATTGTCAACATCATCAAATTTAAATACTTGATCAAACCATACATTCCAAAAACTGTCTTCACGGCTGTAGTATTCATCAGCGGTTACCTGATTCTGCATGGGCGCTCCTGGTTGTGACAGATAAGATAGTATATAATTCTGCCAACAAACTATACCGTCATTCAATGTGAACGGTGCTCTTGCTTGATATGTGGTTCCAAATATTATGTAATCTTTTGGATTATATTCTGTACGATAGTAATGAAAAAATTGTTGCACACTATAGTTTATGCTAGTTCCTGCCACTCCGTAATTAACAATATCAAAATTAAGTCGCTCGCTCAGTAACGATGGCCAACATACTTTACCTGGTATATCTTCAAAAAAACTGTCACCAAATACTACTAACCTGCCAGAATTTGGATGTGTCTCAGATTTCTTATCGTAGCGCCAGCGGCGATCGTAATTGATCTTGTTATCTATATTCTCTTCAAAATGTCTCCCATTCATCGCAGATAATCCCCGTATTCAGATAATATGTTTTCTGTCCATATCTTATTTGTTTCTACACCAGGGTGTAAATTATCAGCGCCACAATCTACCGGTGCTTGTACCCCTGGTGAAAATGTTGTATATACAATATCGTCATCTAGCCAAGTAGACAATGCACGGTGACACTTCTCTCCGAAATCATAATATCCAAACTCAGGCGGAAGAATATGTAAAATTTTCTTAACACCAATTTTATTTAATGCTAGTTGACTATAATTCATTAAGTGTAATGCTTCAAAAAGTTCGTTGTCCAATACACTAAAATGTTCAGCCCAAACTTCGTGTCTATTATGATAGAAGCAGACCTTCTTATCTGCACGCCAAGAAGTCAATAGGTGAGTATTTTTCATCCATGGTCTTGTTAATGGGTCTGCCCATTTTTGATCTGGATCTGGATTATCTGGCCAGTACATCATCTTCCTGCCCAAATGTGTCCATTGAATAATAACTGCTGAGTCAATTGGCATAGTTTTTCTCTGATGCAGTATAGAAAGATTAATATGCCCATTGCTTTGTCCGAATACCGAACTATTGATTAGTTCATAGTTTAACCTATCGGCGATGTTTTTAGCATACCCCATTTGACTAGGAGGTGATTGTATTGGGTAAACACAATCTGGTAAACCGTGTCCGTATGTATAACTACACCCAAATGTATACAGCTTAGTCAAAAATGTTTTCCTTGAATTCTGGCAACCAGTCGCCAATGGACTGTTTTCTTATTCTATCTAAACTTTTTGTGTAAAGCATCGCTTTACGCCATTGTTCTGGATTATCTGGACCGCTAAACATATTCCGCAACTCAGTAACTTTCTCAGCTGGTAATATATTATCCAATCTAGCATGTATATCATCACGCATCTGCTTTGGTATTACTGCTGGGCTGAGAATAGCAGGATCATACACGTAGTTATGATGTACCCATACGCCGTGTTGATTATGGAAGAAATTATAAAAGTCTCCCAGTGTACTATAATTCATAAAGCTCACAGTCTGGGTCACATCTAATTCGAAGTCTTCCTCTTTAAGACGTAGGAAGTTTTTCATCACATCATCCCACTTAGTGGGGTGTCTTATGTACTCATTACGTTCAGCTAAATCATCTATACTGCAGGATACTTTGACATTATCAAACTTGCGCCATAGTTCTATCATCTCTTCACTCATACGAGTCATGTTGATGTTATACCATAGTTTAACATCTGTTTTTCCCATGTCAACTAAACGTTCTAAAAACTTAAAGTGTTGCTTGATCATAGTAGGCTCACCGCCATTGATGTAAAATGTCTTTACACTGTCACAATGCTTGAGTAAATCCTCCCAAAAGCCTTCACGTTCTGGCCAACGAAATCCTTGCATGGTATTATAGTTGGTTAAATCAAATGTTAAGTCTGCTTGTAACTTATCATAGTCATTACGCCACTTGCTGCTACTTGCTGGGTTACAAGTTCTACATGCAACATTGCAAGTATTGCCTAGACGTAGTTCCACAAAATCTAGTTGCACATCTTGTATGTATCCAACTGCATCAGTCGCTAGCTGTGCTATATCGTGTGTATATTCTGGATAATTTTTTATTTCCTCCAGTCGTTTACTTTGCATACCTTTTGCTTCTTCGCTGTAGCATCGCATACATGCTCTTGGCTTTTTACCGTCTAAGACTTCCAATCTGGCACGCCTAAAACTTTCGCTGTTCATAGTATCATGTACAGTATCGGTGTTTAAGTTATAATAGCGATGACCCGAGTCTGTGTCGTCTCGACTACTGCTAATTGCTTTGCGATGATCTGCAATGCAACAATGTGTAACACCGCCGTGTGGGTGCGTTGCTAGGTGTTGAAATAGTAGTGGACAAAATGTGCTCATGTGTTAAGCTTCTTAAAAAATTCTTTAGCTACTGTTAGATTGAATATTGATCCAGGATGTGACCCATCTCTTCCAACATGAGTTTTTATAGGATTACCTACAATTTCCCAATCCTCGGGCGTGACATTCTGTTCTATTTCAAACAAAGCCCCTTCCTGAAGTTCTGTCATAAACATGTATGCTATTGGAATGTTTCCAATGTCGCCAATCATTTTTAACTTATTCACAACTACATTCATTTCAAATTCTAACTGTTGCTCAGCATATAGATAATGTGCCTCTATAAACTTCCGCATATTCTGTCTATTATTATAATCGTTTTCGGATTTTCTTTGACTATTCCAGGTCCCATTTCCTGAGCACCAGTGCCCTAGGTTGGTCATAATTCCATTTTCATCTATTGCAAGTTTTCTGTCTTTAGGGGCTAATAATACAGCAATATAATCTGGTTTAAATCTGTGGCACCAGTTGAGATACACATCAATTAATTGATTGCTACCTCCTGATACTCCAAGATTTATAACATCTATTTTTTC
>TARA_B110000459_G_scaffold73788_1_pt1 | contig 15430 bp, 18 predicted proteins | sample TARA_B110000459 | Tara Oceans TARA_B110000459 (sample SAMEA4398296) | marine metagenome | biome: Polar Biome; feature: [SRF] surface water layer (ENVO:00010504); material: water (ENVO:00002006), including particulate matter (ENVO:01000060) such as... | depth 5 m | reverse complement strand
TTTAAAACCTAAAACAAGTGATACAAAGACTTCAACAGATAAAATTAGTTTAAAACCTAAGACGTCAACAGATAAAATTAGTTTAAAACCTAAGACTTCAACAGATACAAAGACTTTAAAACCTAAGACTTTAAAACCCAAAACAAGTAATACAAAGACCCCAAAAACCAAGACTTCAACAGATACTAAGACTTCAAAACCAGAGTCTTAAAATACTAATATTTAAAATTTAATCATATAAATTGAAAGTATATATTTTAATTTAAATAAAATTTAATATTTATACTTATGACAAGTTTCTCTATTTGTGGATTAATAAATGTAATTAGAGAAGAAAATATTAATTTATTATATAATACAAATATGTATTATATAAATAAAACGTTAAGAAATTATAATCATAAAATAAAAAAAGAAATAGATAATGACCCAGTATTATGGGAAAAAACAAAAAAATATTTAAATCCGTATGAATATATTAACCAACCGTATATTATAAATTCTTTTTCTGTTTGTAGTTATAAACCTATATCAAGGTCATTTTTTAAAATGATTGAAATTTTAAATCATTACAATTTTAAATTACCAAATAATATGAAAAGTTTTCACTTGGCCGAAGGACCTGGTGGATTTATAGAAGCTTTATCATATTATAGAAATAATATACAAGATATATATTATGGTATGACATTAATAGACAAAAATCCATCAATACCAAAATGGAAAAAAAACGTTCAATCATTATCAAATAAAAATGTTATTCTTGAATATGGGTTTGATAAAACAGGCAATTTATATAATAAAAATAACCTAATATATATTTATAAAAAATATAAACATTCTATTGATTTTATAACGGGAGATGGTGGGTTTGATTTTAGTTTAAATTTCAATAATCAAGAAGAAAACTCTTTAAATTTATTATTTTGTCAGATATTATTTGCTATTTCTATACAAAAGAAAGAGGGTTCGTTTGTATTAAAAGTATTTGATACATATAGTTCATTATCACTTGAATTATTATATTTACTAAATTATTTATATAGTGAAATTTACATTCTAAAACCAGTTACAAGCAGGCCAGCTAATTCTGAAAAATATATTATATGTTTGAATTTTAAAATGGTTGAAAATATAGATAATATAATAGAAAAAATGATATCTCAATATGATAAAATTAATAAAAATAAAATTACAAAAATATTAAATATAGAAATATCTAATTTATTTTTAGATAAAATTAAAGAAATAAATTCAATATTCGGACAAGCACAAAACGAACATATACAAAGTATTCTTAATATTATGTATGACCCAAATAAAAATATTAATAATGAAATAATAAAAAAAAATCATATACAAAAATGTATTAAATGGTGTAAAAGATTTAAAATGCCTATAAATAAAGATATTATAAATTTATATTAGGTTTTATATAATAATTATTAGAATTTATACAAAAACAACCAGTATTTTTTGTTTCTTTATTACATTTAATACATACAGAATTTCTAATACGTAATGTATTAATACTTGAAGATACACCACCCTGATTATTAAATGGTTTATTATTTGGTTTATATGTTAACCCTTCGTTACATACTTGATTTGTAGAATATTTATATTTATTATCTTTTATTAATTCTCCTTTTGTTTGATTTTGTTCATATGTTCTGTTTTTGGATTCAAGATAACTTTTATTAGATTGGTAATAATTTTTATTAATAACAGTTGAGGCGTTTCTTTTAATATTTGATTTACCGCCTTTACAAGAATTAATAGTTTTTACACCTAAACAATCATTATCTGTAAAAACTTCCTGTTTTATTCCACTACAATCAGTAGTTATTGTAAATTCGCTATCTAAAGATATTTGCTTACTATTTGAATTATTATTATATTGTTTTCTCCAATGTTTTATAGGATTTGCTTTACCATAAACACGTTCTTGTATATTTGAAGGATAAGTATTTCTTTTTACATTTCCATATATAACAATCATTTATAATATATATATATAATATAAATGATTGTTTTGTATGTAATTTTATTTATTGTTTTATTAAGATTCTATATCATTACTGAACAATTTTGTAATTTAAAAGAATTAAAAAAAAATGACATAAAAGAACCCCCTATAGTTTCTCCTTATATTAATGACAATGACTATCTTATATATATAACTAAGGAATTGGATAATTATAAAAATAACTTAAAAAAATATTTTAATTCAATTAATAATTGTTAATATAATATTTTATCAATTAATAATTGTTAATATAATATTTTATCAATATATAATGATATTTAGATTTATGATATTTATAATTTTGTTAATCTTAATATTAAAAACAATCGATTATATAAAGTATAATGAATATTTCGAAGTAAAAGATATTTCTGAAAATATAACAACTAACTACAACCCCGTATTAATTAATAAAAGTGTAAATGAATTAGTAGAAATATCTAATGATATAATTTATTGTGATAATATTCATGATTTATCGTCAACAATAATAAATAATGAATTATTTATGAAAGATAAATATTTAGAACACTATAAAGCATTATAATTTTTTTTTACTATTTATGATATTTATGATTATGTCATTAAAATCATCATTATCATATATTTTTTCCTCACTGTTTGAATCATAATTATTAATGTGATTTATAAATTCCTCTATATATTCTTTTGAATCATGATTATTAATATTTTTATCATAAAAATATTTCATATCCTTATTAATATTAACATGAGACTTTTCTAATAATTTAGTTAATAAATCTTTATTTAATTCAATATCATCTATCTTAAAAATATATGGTTTATTTTTATTTATATTTTTAATATATTCACATAGACTATCATTTAAATTTGATTGTTCAATTTTTTCTTTCATATTTTTGATATGTGTTATATTATTAAATATTTGATGAATTAAATAATTATAAAATTTTGTAAATATATATTTAATTTTCATATTTATTAATGTAAAAATATTTTTAGTTAAAATAAAACCATTATAATTTTCTGTTAATAAGTTTGAATATTCATCAAGTATATTAAAATTTTGGGACATTCTATATAATAATAATATAATTATTCTTTAGTTGTTTCAATATAATTATATAGTTTATTAGTATTGTGTAAATTTTTAAATCGTGTGTAATCAGACGAATTGCTTACATATTTAGAATTACCGCTTTCTATTTGTACATTTGAACCATCACAACCAACAAATCCAACACTATCTCCTATTTTTTTTCTATTAACATGTGTATCATTAATTTGATTTGGACCACCACAAGAACTATTTTTCCTCGACAAAGGATCACCTAAAAAATTAGATATCCTAAATGGACCTATAGATGGTTTGTCGTCTACTTTACTTACACCATAAGCCTTTCTTAATATTTTTCTTTTTAAAGAAACCTCTCCTCCTTGTAATGTGTTTTGTATTCCTGCTAATCCGGTTTTTCCTTTAATTCCACCTAATTTAATCATATAAATATATATATATTTTATTATTATAATTTATGTTATAATTCTAGGAACAATATTAATAGTTATTAATTCTTGAAATAATAATTTACAACTATAAGGTATTTTTACATATGAGAATGATGTCCTATTATCACATACATTACATATATGAACGTTTTCACTGTAAATTGCCTGGATTCCACATTTTTTACAAACATAAATACCGTATTTGTCTGAAACATCGTATATTCTTTCTTTTACAAATTTTGAAGCTCCGTGTGAAATCATACAATCTCTTTCCATTTCTCCAAATCTTAATCCACCATCTCTACTTCTACCTTCTGCTGGTTGTCTTGTTAAATTAACCATAGGACCAATACATCTACTATGTTGTTTATCTATTACCATATGTTTTAATCTTTGATAATATACAGGACCAATAAAGATAGATGTTTCGATTTGTTCGCCAGATTGTCCATTATATAAAATTTCATTACCTTTAGATTCATAATTATATTTTTGCAACTCTTTAAATATTACATTCATATCTAATTCTTCAAAACTACTACCATCTCCAAATAGCCCTATTTCAAGAAGTAATTTTCCTAAAATAGTTTCTTTTAATTGTGCTATTGTCATTCTCGAAGGAATCGCATGAGGGTTAATTATAATATCTGGTCTTAATCCATTTTTAGTAAAAGGCATATCTTCCTCATTAATTATATTACCAACTGTTCCTTTTTGTCCGTGACGACTACTAAATTTATCACCAATTTCAGGTTTTCGGGAAGATCTAATTCTAACCTTACTAAACTTAAAACCATCCCCATTTGTACCGATATAATTTTTATCTACATAACATTCCTCATTCGTTCTATAAGATCTACTTTGATCTTCATATTTTATATTTTTAGTTGTGTCATTTTTATTCTCTTTAATAACAACAACTTTTGAAATAATAATATCTTTATCGCATATTAATTCGTTTTCATCTATAACACCATTATTATTAATTTTATCGTAATTTCCAAATTTCATATTTTTAGTTGTATTCTCGTCAGGTTTAATATGTAATTCTTCCTCACCATTAGTTTTTTTATCTTCATCTTTTTCGGTATGATAAAGAGTAGCACTAAATAAACCTCTATCTATACTACCTTTATTTATTAAAATACTATCTTCTTGGTTATATCCTCCGTGTGTCATAATAGCAACAATAACCTGATTACCTGATGGTAAATCATTTAATTTAATCATATTCATAACTCTTGTATCTACAAGAGGTTTCATAGTATAATTTAATATATATGCTGTTTTATCCATTCTTTTATTAAAATTAGACACATAAACTCCAATTGCTTGTTTTCCCATTGCACATTGATAAGTATTTCTTGGAGATTGGTTATGATGAGGAAACGGAATACAAGATGCTAATATACCAAATATAGTACTTGGATGAAGCTCACAATGTGTATAATTATACATATTTGTTATATCTTTAGGTTTCATTGAAATCATAGAGTTAGTTTGTTCTTCTGGGTCTATATATTCAATTATAGATTCTTTAATTTTAATACTTAATAATAGGTCATTCCATTTATAAACATTTTTTTTTAATTTATTAATAATATCATCATTTATTAATAATTTATTATTTTTTACTTTATAAACAGGTCTGAGTAATCTACCACTTTCATTACATATATGAATCTCATTTTCTAAATATTTAAAAACAATTGAACAATAAATATTAATAATTCCACAATATTTTTTATTTTTTAAATCTTTGAACAATTCTAAAGGTTTTTCGGTTATACCTACCCATCTTCCGTTAATAATAACTTTTGTTTTATTATAATAATATGTATATTTATTTAGTTCAAGTAATACAACTTTATCTGTTATGTATTCGTGTATAGGATTACTATCTGAATATCCAGATATAGTTGTCATAAAACTTAGATTTTTTACAACTCCAACAGATTGACCTTCTGGACTTTCAGCAGGACATAAGAAACCCCAAGTAGTTCCGTGTAATTTTCTAGGTTCGATTAATTTCCCACTTTTGTCAATAGGTGTATTAATTCTTCTTAGATGACTTAATGTTGATAAATAAGTAAGACGATTTAAAACTTGTGCAACACCAACTTTATTAGAATTTGTATTCTTTATTCCAAAATCTCCAGTTGATAATGATCTTTTAATACCGTTTTCAATAGTAGATGATTTTACTATTTTATAAATATTTGTAAGATTGATAATATTTGTATAATCTTCGCTTGATTTCCAAGAACCATTATTAATTTCTCTTACTACTTGTTTATGTATATCTTTTGTCATTTTATTAAAATAATTTCTAAACAAATTATTTATTAATGTACCTGTTAATTCTACTCTTTTATTAACATAAGAATCACGATCATCGCCTTTACCATCTTTAATATATGAATCAATAATTTTTTTAACCATTAATCCAAGAAAGTATATTTTTTCAGTTCTTGTTTTACAATGAGGAAATAAATCATTTTCAATAACTTCTAAAGCATATTCTTTCTTTTTTTTTAACCCAATGTCTTTATCCATATTTATAGGTGTAAATGAAACAGAACCTATAATATATTGTAAATTGTCTTCATATGTTAAATATTCAGACCCTTTTTCAATACTTGCTTTTAATTTATTTAAAATTTCTTTATTATCATCATTATTTAATGTAATAATATTACAAATTTCTTTATCGCTATTAATTCCCAATACTCTAAATAATACAAATAACGGAACTGTTCTTTTTAATCTAGGTAATTGAATTAGAATTTCATTACCATAAGAAGAAATTTTATTACTAATCATTAAATATATTTGCTTAGGTGATATACATTTCCAATCTGGAACAGAACGAAATTCAGCAGTCCATAACCATTTATGTCCTGATTTTTGCTTAAAACAAAATATTTTATTATCAGCTGGTTTTTCTTGACCTAAACAAATCTTTTCAGACCCATTTATAATAAAATAACCACCAGGGTCCATTTTACATTCTTCTGTTTGATTATAAGTTAGGTTTGGATATTGTTTTAGCACACATAGACATGAATGTAACATAATTGGTATCTTTCCAAAATGTATCTTTGAAAGAACCATATTACGAACTTCTTCATTTTCTAATTTGACTCCTTTTCTTATAATATATTTTATTTTTAAGTCTAATGTCATCTCTGATGTATAAGTAAAGTTTCTTAACCTTGCGTTATTTGGAAACATTAATTTAGTAGAACCGTTATTTTCATGAATTTCTGGACGATACATACATAAATTTTCAAATTCTATTTCTATCTCTAATCTATATTTATTAAATTCGATAAAATAGTCATGAGGAGATCTGATTATCAAAGGATTAAACATACTAATTGTTTTAAACATTTGATTTTGAATAAAATCATTATAAGAATCTAATTGATGTTTAACTAACTGATGTAGATGACTATTTTTAAAATATGAATCGATTACACTCCACGAAGATTCATTATTATAACTCATTATTATATTTTTTTGTTATATTTTTAATTCAATTTTATAAGTATATTATATTATATTTTTTTATTATAATTTTTATAATGGATAATACACGTAAAATAATAATAAATCCAAATGATTTGAAACTATCAAAAAAAAAAACTAAAAAAAGAGAAGAACTCGGACCAGTAACAATAAATAATACGTCAATTAAAAAATTATTATTGGAAAAATTAAAAAAATACAAAAAAAGTAAAAAAAATATTAATATCCATGATAATATATTTGATAACAATAAAACATTAAAAAATATTAATTTTCATAAAGTGCCTTTATATGGCAATTTAAAAAATGGCATTAAACCGACTTTTAGAAATATGACGAATCAAACACCTATTCAAACACATAATCAAATACCAATTCAAACACATAATCAAATACCAATTCAAACACATATTCAAACACCTATTCAAACACATAATCAAATACCAATTCAAATACCTATTCAAACACATAATCAAATACCTATTCAAACACATAATCAAATACCAATTCAAACACATAATCAAATACCAATTCAAACACATAATCAAATGCCTATTCAAACACATAATCAAATACCTATTCAAACACATAATCAAATGCCTATTCAAATAGATAATCAAATGCCTATTCAAATAGATAATCAAATAGATAATCAAATAGATAATCAAATAGATAATCAAATACTAGAACCTGACAATAAAAGATATGAACAAAATGATTTAAGCAATTGTAATTATATTCAAAAAAAAGAAATTAAAAGAATTTTTAAATTAGGTAAAAATAAAAAAAATAGAACTATAAGTATAATACTTCATACTAGAAAAAAAAAAATAGAAAATAAAGAAAAAATACAGACAATAAAAAAAACATTAAAAAAAAATAATCTAATTAAATATGGCACGAATGCACCATTAAATATATTAAATGAAATATATAATTCATCTAAATTTTGCGGCGATATAATAAATACAAATTCTAATGTATTATTACATAACTTTAATATAAATAATACAATATAATCTATACTATATGGAACTTATAAAATACACTTCGATGAATATACAAAGATATAATGACGATATTCATTTATTTAAAATCGATGTTTTAAATGTTAAATTAACACAATTAAAATGGATAGATACATTGAAAAAATTTGAAACTAATTTAGAATTATTGGAAAGAGACAATGTTAAAAAATTCATAATGTTTATAGATGCGAAATATTTAGATATATTATCTAGCGAACAAATAAAAAATATTGTAGATTTATTCACTTCAAAAAGAAAACTTTTTGAAGATAAACTTCTATGTACACAGTCCTATGTAGAAGGAGTTATTATTAATATTTTTAAAGATATTTTTAATAAATTTTACAATCCTATAAAACCTATAAAGTTTTTACACAAAAATGAGTTAGATAATGAATTTATAGAATCAATTATTAACTAAAAAATTAACTCTACAACATGGACAAATATCGCTTTGAGACAACCATAATAAAAAATCATCTTTTATAAAAATATGCCCACAAACGTTTATTTTAATAATTATATCATCATTATTAAAATTTTGCTGGGTTATAGGACATGTTATATTTATAGGTTCTACTATTGACTCAAAATTACAAATTGTAAATAAATTGTTATTATTATTTATAATATAATTTACTAAATGTTCTCTATTACTTATCATACTTGATATGTGTCTCTCGATACTATTAATAGCCGTATTTTGGTTAGAAATTGTATTTGATACATTTTCTTCATGTAATTCCATTATTCTTAATATTTTACTTATATTATTAGTGCTTTGAATAATATAGTTTTGTTCCATTAGATAATATAAAGATTATAATGTTTTTAATTAAAAAATTTAAAATATAGATAATAATGAAAGGTTTTACTTGCTTTAGTAATTTAGGAAATACATGTTTTATAAATTCAGCGTTAGTTATTTTAGCTCATATTAATATTTTAAATGAGGTCGATAGTAAAGATTTAGAATTACTAAATGATTGGAAAGAAATATATAATATATATTGGAATAATAATTGTGTAATAACTCCTCATAAATTCATTAAAATAAATATAGATTTATTTAAATTAAAAAATAAAAATGATTTTTTAATTAATAGCCAATGTGATTCAGTAGAATATTTATTATTTATATTAGAAATAATAGACGAATATTATAAGTCTTATGAAAATAATAAAATTAGTGATTTGTTTACTTTAGAATATAATTATAAATATTTATCGGAGAATAAAGAAAACGTTTTGTTTGAAAAAAAAGAAAAACAATGGGTTTTAAATTTAAATATTCCAAACGAAGACAATCCCACAATTGAAGATTGTTTAAAATATACTTTTGATGATGAATTCTTAAATAACTCATGGTTGGATGAAAGAGATAATATAAAAAAAAATATATATATAAAAACAAGATTAATAAATAATCCTGAAATATTGATTATACAATTAAAAAGAATTAATATAAATAGTAAATTTAGAAAGGTTGTAAAATTAAAAGAATATTTAGATATTTCTATTATTTCTCAAAAACACGACAATTATGAACTATTTGGAATTATAAATCATGTTGGAACAATTAAAGGAGGTCATTATTTTACTACTATAAAAAAATACAATAGATGGTTTATATTTAATGATAATAATATACAAGAGACAAGTTTTAAAAGTTTAGCAAATTCTTATAATTATTGTCTATTTTATAAGAGAATATAATAAAAATAAAATAAGGTATAAATATAAAATATGGAATTATCAAGTAATTCGTTTGAGTTTATACCGAGAATAAAGAATACTTTTTTTTTTAATGATTTTTCTAAAATTAATAAAAAAAATTATATATTTTTATTTGGATTTATTTTTATTTTTTTTATATTAATATTTAGCTTGTTTGGTGGTAATGGAAGTATGACATCAAGTATAACGTTTTTTTTTATTGAAATATTTATTTTAATAATAATAATATACATAATTAGTGTTAATTTTAATAATAACGGTTATTCTTATGATACAAAATTAGACAATTTATTTAATAATAAAAAACTGAATTTGGATATTAAATTAAAAGACAATAAAAATAATAAATGTAAAGGTTCTGATGATAATAATAGTGAAGTATTTCATATACCAAATAATTTATATACATACGAAGAAGCACGAAAAGTTTGTTCTAATAATAATTCAAGATTAGCAACATATAATGAAATAGAAAATGCTTATAAGAATGGTGCGACATGGTGTAGTTATGGGTGGTCTGAAGAACAAATGGCTTTATTTCCTACACAAGAAAGTGTAATTAAAGAATTAAAGACAAAACCAGGACATGAGAATGATTGTGGTAGACAAGGTGTAAATGGAGGTTATATAGATAATCAATATATTAAATTTGGGGTAAATTGTTTTGGAGAAAAACCAGAACAAACAGATAAAGATAAAGCTTATATAGAAATACTTAAACATTCTCATTCTCCTGCATTGGACCATACTAATTATGATAAGACAGATAATAAACTAATATCACCTTTTAATAATGATAAGTGGAGTATGATTTAATTATATTTTTTATTAATTATATTTTTTCTTGAATATTGTTTTTTTTCTTGGATATTGTTTTTTTTTCTTGGATATTGGTTTTTTCTTGAATATTGACATATTTTATATTTTTTTTCGCTATTATTATTGTACAAAATTACATCTATTAAATAATCATAACCATTTAATTTGTATTTTATATCCTCACAATAATTTTCTGTAATATATAATCCTTTAGGTATAGTCATTATATATATAAATTATAATTTATATATTTATGCGTAATTATTATAATAGATATAATAAATAATAATAATATATGAATAATTCTCTTATTAATAATGAAGTAATAATAAACGACCCTATTAACATTGACGACGATGATAATTATTTTTGTTCTATAAATTATAATGAGGACGAATTCAACATCAATGATAGTAAATGTTTTTTATATAATAATATTGAAAAAACAGATAATTTATATTATTTAACATTATCTTTAGAAAAAGATTTTGCGTTATTTATACAAAACTTGTATAATATTTTAAAAAAACAATTATACGAAAATAGTGTTAAATGGTTTGAAGAACCATTAACCTTGGAGGATATCGATAATAATTTTATATTCCCTCTCAAAACAAATATTGAAAAAGGAACATATGAATTAAAAACGATTGTTAATATGAATAATTTTTATGTAAAAGATAAAAACGATAATGAAGTAAGTATAGAAAATATTAAAGGTTATATTATACCAAATATACAAATTAAAGGCGTTAGTTTTAATAGTAAAAATTTTAATTTAGACGTAGTATTAAATAATATAATTGTTCTAAATACCGAAAATATTCCAGAAATAGAAGAATATGATATTAAAAAAGATATTATAAACGGTGAAGAAATAAATATAAACAATAATAAATATTTTGAAGTATGTGAATTTATAGATGATACTATAAAAAATACTATTGTAGATAATATAAATAATATTTTAAACAAAAAAAAAATAAACGTTGATATTGATATAGTAAAAGAGATATTTGAAGATGATGAAGAAGATGATGAAGAAGATGAAGAAGAAGATGAAGAAGATGAAGAAGATGATGAAGAAGAAGAAGAAGAAGATGAAGAAGAAGACTAAAATATTATTTAGGAATTTATAATATAATATATAATGATGAAATATATTATATTATTTATTGTTTTTTTATACTTAATATTTTATAAAAAAAAATTAGAGAAATTTAATGATGGTGCACAATATAAAGTTATTGGAACATCTGATATATATATTAATGGATATAATCCTGATGTTAAAGTATTAATACAAAAAACGCAGGATTCGTATGATAAATTAAATTTAAGAACATTTAATAATGAAAATTTAAAAAAAAATTTAATAAAAGATTTTGAAAATAATGTTTTTTTCGAGAATATAATTTAATCTTTATAGTTTAGTATTTTATTAATATTTTTTTATTCTTATACTTATATAATGAAATTATCTTCTTTTAAAAAATCCACAAAAAATATATCCTTTAATATAATATTTGCTTTAGGTTTAATTGTAATAATAGCGGTTCTTTATAAGTATAATAATAATAAATTTGGTAAAATAGACAGTTTTCATACTAAATCTCCGATAGGGTCGAATTTAAATGAAGAATTATACGAAGAAGATAATATAATTAACACAAATACTAAAGTATCTGGTATAGTGACAAATCCTGTAAAAAATGGCAACATAAGCACTAATCCTAATGATTTGTTACCTAATAATTCGAATGAATGGTCTGATTTAAATAACGTATCAAAAGATTTGAAAAATATTAATTTGTTAAGTGCAGGACATCATTATGGTATAAACACTGTAGGAAGTTCTTTAAGAAATCCTAATTTACAAATAAGGTCTGAACCAATAATACCTAAAAGTTCTATAGGTCCGTGGAATAATACTACTATTGAGGCAGACACTACAAGAAGATCGTTAGAGATTGAATGAAATTAATAAAATAAATCGTTAATTTATATGAAAGACGATTTAATAGGTATTAGTCTAATTATTTTAATATTATTTATATCTTATAAAATATACTCAGAATCAGACTATTTTAATTTAAAATGTATTATTTCCACTGTAGATGGTGAAAAATATTGTGTAAGAGATAGAAAAAATATAAAAGAAGCAAGTGATTTATTAGCAAATCTAGTAATTAAAATGAATAAGTTAATAGAATATTTGAAGAATAAATATCCAGAAAAAGAAATTGTAAAAAATCTTATAAAAAACTATAACCCTAAAAGAATTGTAGAAATATTACCAAATAGTCAGTATACTGCATATAGTGAGAATAAGGGAAGAAAAATAGCATTTTGTTTGAACGAAGAAAAAGAAAATGATAATAATTTAATAGACGAGAACACCTTAATGTTTGTAGCATTACATGAATTAAGCCATTTGGCAACAAAAAGTATAGGACATAAAGACGATTTTTGGAAAAATTTTAAATTTTTAATAAAGGAAGCAAGTGAAAATAATTTATATAGATTAGAAAATTATAAAATTAAAAGTAAAAATTATTGCGGCGTTAAAATAAAGAGTAATCCTTATTATGATATATAATAATTTCTGTATAATTATTTAATCTAATTGTTTCTTTAATATAAAAATATTCTGGTATTTTAGGAAAATAAACATCACAATCAAATTTTTTATTTATTTTAGTTAAATAAATATATTTTATTTTAATATTTTTATTTTCTAAAAATTGTTTGTATATAGTTTCCCCACCTATTATCCAATTTACAGAATATTTTTTATCATTTATAAATATTATAAGTTCTTCAATATTTTTAAAACATTTATTCATATTTAATGTTTTAGATAATATTAAATTGTCTCTATCAATTAAAGGTTTTTTTTGTATACTTTCCCAGGTTTTTCTTCCCATTATAATTGAATTGTTTTTATCACCTTTTGTTATATTTGAAAAATATGTTATATCATCTTTATTGTGCCAAGGCAATTTGTTATTTTTACCTATACCATTGTTATTATCACACGCAACAATTATATTAAAGTCATTCATATAATTATTTTATAGGGTTTTATTTATATGAATGACTTTAATATAATTTATTTAGTAAATAATGACGAAAAAAGAAATATACAAATTAAAGATATTATATATCTTGATGATAATATAGAAATATTAAAATACAAAATATCGAAAAATTTAAAAGAAGATAATCTAAATAAATATTATTTATTTTATGAAGAAGAATATAAAAGTAATTTATACGAAGAAATAATAAAATATTTTAATATATCTACATCTACTATAAGTTATAGAAATCTTAATATTTTTATTAATAATTATAATATAAAAGTGAAAATAGAAGATAAGGAAGAATTCACAATGGATGACATTAAAAAATTAAATATTAATGAAATTAAAACAAGATTTAAACCTATGGGTATTACAATTAAAGAGAAATATATTCCTATAAATCCATATATTGAAAATACAAGTTCAAATAATATTTCTTCTATACCAAATAATGATAATATTTTAGAATATAATATTTATAATAATACTATTTATGTATGTTTGTTTGATAATGATATTATACCAAAAAATGTATATTACCCCTTATATATACCTGAAAATACATATATACAAAAAGATTATTCAAACTATATAAATAATGTAAAAAAACATTATGAATTATACGAAAAAGAGACTAAAAATTTATTAGACGATTCTATTTTTTTTACTGATTATAATTTTATATTAAATCCCCTTCAAGATGTTTCATTACCAATAGAATTATTGTTTAAAATAATAAATAGTGATAGCGAAAATCCAATTATTTATATAAATAATTTAGATAAACGTGTACGTTTATATTGTCCAACTAAAAATAAAAATGGCATGAAGGTTCCAGAACTGAATGAAAAGGTAGTATCTTCATTTTTAGAGAAAAATAAAAAAAAAAATTCTATATCATATTATATAAAAAGTAAAGAATTCTTTTTATTATTTACTATAGACAATCAAGGTATAATAAATGTTAAAATTAATGATATTAATATCATTGATAAAAATATTTTAGAAGATAAAATAAAATATTATATTAATCCAATTATAAATAAAATAAAAAATAAATACGATTTAACTAATAGTATTTTCACATTATTTAATAATTCTAATCAAAATAACTTTAAATTAATAAAAATTAATTATTATATTGATTTTAAAAGTAAAAAAGTTTTAAATACGAAACTAAATAATAATTATTTCAATAATATTTTAACTTATAAAGAAATTAATAAAAATATTGAAATTAATTTTATGAGGGTTAGTAATTTTATCATAGGAGACAGTATAACAAGATATATATTAAGTTTAATTAAAGAAGATTACGAATTTACTGATATTATTAAAAAAATTAAAGAACAATATGAATTGGATAACAATGAAGCATTACAAAGGTATAATAATATATTAAGTGATAGGAAAAGAATTAAAAAATATAATACTGGAATTAATATAAAATTTATAAAGAATAATGACTATAAAATAATTATAGAAGATGTTGATAATATTAATTATATTAATATAATTAAAATATATTTATCTAATTTTATATTCTCTTGTATTAAAAAAATATCTCACAATGAATTAGATAATACGTTATATAGTAATTTTACAAATAATGTAATAGAAAAAGGTTTAAATGACGAAGGTTTAAAAGATGAAAAAACTTCATTAAATGAAGGTTCTTTATTCAATAATGAAGGTTCTTTATTCAATAATGA
>TARA_B110000459_G_scaffold10059_1_pt1 | contig 15433 bp, 11 predicted proteins | sample TARA_B110000459 | Tara Oceans TARA_B110000459 (sample SAMEA4398296) | marine metagenome | biome: Polar Biome; feature: [SRF] surface water layer (ENVO:00010504); material: water (ENVO:00002006), including particulate matter (ENVO:01000060) such as... | depth 5 m | reverse complement strand
CTGCTCGATGCAACACCGAGCGCTCTACCAATTTTCTTGGGCAGTGATATTACATTGAAGAGTGAAAAACTATCTGGCTTGATTATTGCTGGTGAATCCACAACAACATTCTACTTGGACACCCGTCAAAATACAAACATGACAACGGCTCCAGAAATGTCTGATTTGGCTAAGGTTTTCACAATCAAGTCATCATCGATGATCGGTGCTGCAGATGCTGATACTATGGAAAGTTCAATCGTGACCAATCAAGAAACGTTTGGATATTGGTCAAACTTCGATCACCCAGTAGATTACATCACGGTCATGTTCTACCTCTTGGCCATTGGCGCTCTTGCCAACGGTGTTCGCCTCATGGTTTCAGAAGATGAAACAGATGAAGCAATGAAGGCTGACGCACCAGCTGAAGAAGTCGCTGAGCAAGAATCTCCCGAAGCAACCGAGTGAACTCCACTCGCACGCATCGATTGAATTGGGACAACAGTCCCAAGAAGCCCCTTATGTGGCATCAGTAATGGGTGAATTCCACGCCTTCGATGGCGTGGGTCACCTTGTGACCGTGATCTTCAACGGTGCCAATAATGGCAACACCCGTGAGGCGCTGGCTCAGCCAGTCGCAAATGGACTGTGCGTGCGCCGCATCAACAGCGATGATCATGCCACAGCCCATGTTGAAGGTGCGGTACATCTCTCGCGTTTCGATGCCTCCTGCGCTTTGGAGCCAATCGAACTCAGGGTGAGTTGGTAGTGGCGCATCAATGTGCCAGCCGAGGCTGTCATGCAGGCGCAAGAGGTTTGACAACCCACCACCGGTGACGTGGCATATGCCGTGAAGGTCTCGAATTGCAAAGGGAACCTCTTCAGTTGCACAGGCGTGCAACATGTCAACGACGGGGTCGCAGTAAATCTTGGTTGGATTGAGGAACACTTCTCCAAATGTGAATGGCATTCCGTCTCGCCCGTCAAACCGCAAAACAGACCGGCCAATGCTGGCAACTGAAAACGGCGTTTCATCCGTGTAGGAAGCGCCAGCGTGTTCCATCACCTTTCGAACCAAGGAATATCCATTCGAATGAACGCCAGAAGACGGCAGGCCAATCAAAACATCACCCGCTTTGAGGTTCTCTCCGGTGATGGTGTCGCCTTTCTTGACGTAGCCAAGAGCGGTGCCTGAAAGGTCCAGTTCGGTCACAATACCGGGAAGCGAAGCGGTTTCTCCGCCGGCCAAGGTCACGCGGGCGAGCCGACAGGCTTCAGCCAAAGAAGCGCCAAGTGCTGCATGCGTTGCAGGGTCTGGTTTTGGTACGGCCACATAGTCGACAAAAGCGATTGGTTCTGCGCCAACGCAAAGCAAGTCGTTGACGTTCATGGCCATGCAATCGATACCGACGCCGCCCCACTGGTTGAGGGCGGATGCGATCTGCAATTTACTGCCAACACCGTCGGTTGCTAGAGCGAGCAATGAGTCGCCAAATTCGATCAGTCCACCGAATCCACCCGGCAAATCGACGGGCGCTCCTGGCGTGCCAGGTTGGCGTGTGGAGCCGCCGAGTGAAGCGATGAGGGACGCAACAGCAGAGCCTTCGAGGTCGATGTCGACGCCAGCGCTTGCGTAATCCATGGGTTCGGCCATGCCCTTGCCACAGAAAGGCGTTTGAAGAACCAACCGGCTGAATCTGTCGCTCGTTCACTTCAGAGCATTGGCTAAGAACGGCAGACTGAGGTCAAGTCGGTGGTCAATACCCGAGTGGGTGCCTGAGAATTCTTCCCAATGATGCTCGAAGCCGAGTTCCTTCATTCGATCGACCATAGCGCGTGAACCATACTGGATGTTGTATTGGTCCCGATCGCCACAATCAATCCAGAACCCAGACAATCGGTTCACTCCTTCCGGTTTCGCTTCAATCATGTGCAGTGGATCAAACGCCAGCCATCGCTGCCACGCCTCAATATCGACGGCAGCAGTGCGCGGTTCAACGGGCAATTCGATTCCAATCGGGTTGTCTGCTGTTGGGTTTCGTGGGTCGTACGAGCCAGCCATAGCGCAAATCATCAGCGTGTGAAAGTCGGGCCCAGACATCTTGCCAGCCTTTCGAACATGATCGACGTAGTCAGCTGCTGATCCGTAGGAAGCAACGTGGGTGAGTGTTTCTCCGAAGGTCGGTTTGAACATCGTTTCAAAGCCAACATCTCCAGAATGACAAGCGATTGCACTCCAAGCACCGGGGTGGAGCATGGCGTTGACAAGGGCCCCATAACCACCTGATGATTTTCCAACCAATCCAAACCGCTGATTGGTAGCGTAGCGTTCGATGATGGCAGGTTTCAATGCCTCTGCAAGCCAAGTGGACCACTGGCCCATGATCGGAGAATCCACGAACTGGTTGCCCCCCAAACTGGTGAAGGTGTCTGGCATCACGAAGATCGAAGGTAACATTTTCCCCGTTGCCACCAACCGTTCATGCCGTTGAGGAAGTGTTTCTGTAAACGCCTTCCACCCGGCTCTTGCTGGACCGGAGGATGTGAACGGTGCGAGGTAAATGATCACGGGCAGTTGTTGGCCTTCAGCCATTGCAGTCACGCCCTCTGGCGGAATGTGCACGAGGATTTCACGTTCGGTTGGGTCGCCAAGACGGTTGGCTAAAAGAGGTGAATCCAAACACCATCGCTCAAGCAAACCACGGGTGGGGGCAAATGCATGGTCGGGCATGGTTCTTCCTTGAGGTGATTGCACATGGATGATGCGGTGATGGCGGTCGGTCAGTGGACACTCCGAGTTCCCCTAAACAGGCCACCCCGGCTCTGCCTTTTTCCAATGGAAACCAAGGGGTCTTGATTCGCCAAAGATACGCTCATAAACGGTTGACGCAACAGAATGAAAGTTGAGCGAGTAAAGAACCTCCGATGGTGCCCAAGATGTTGCAAGAATTTGACCTCCCCGCTCGCTGGACTTCGCTGATTCAGGACCACTTTGCCGAGGCCGTGCACAACCTTGCTCAAATGTGGCCGGACGAACAATCCCTTGAGGTCTCCTACCGAGTCATCGAAGGGTTCGATCACGAGTTCGCACATGACATCGTCGAGCATCCAGAGTTGCATTTCCACGCCTCCAACCAAGCACTGCGCCAATTCCTGCTCGATGCAGGCCACAGCAACATGTACCCGTTTGTTCGAATTGTTCACCTTCCAAGCGACCAAATTCGGACCGTCTCTCAATTGCGTGCTGACGACATCAGCAGCATGCTTGCCATCGATGCGGTAGCGACCAAAATCACCGGTGTTCGTCCTCGAATTTATGCTGCAACCTTTGAATGCGTCGGATGCGGCCACACCATGGTGATCAACCAACCAAACGAACAGGAATTAATCGAACCGATTGAATGCCAGCAGATCGACGGTGGTTGCGGGCGAGCAAAACGCCAAACTCGCTTCGAATTAAAACAAAAAGATTCCATTCTCATCAATTCACAATTCGTTGAACTTCAAGAATTACCAGAACAAATGAAGGGTGGAATTCAGCCCGAACGAATCCTATGCATTGCAGAACACGACCTGGCTGGTAAACTCAATCCCGGTGATCGGGTCAAAGCCAACGGGGTGTTGTTCATTCGCTCGCAACGAAAAAGCGGCAAAGACACCCCTGTGTTCGATATGTTCCTAAGGATCCATTCACTTGAACGGCAAAACATTCCGTTGGAAGAAATTGTCATCACAGAAGACGAGGAACTGGAAATCAAAGAACTGTCCCGGCGGCCTGATATTTACGAGGTCTTTACCAACAGCATTGCTCCCTCGATTTTCGGAATGACAGAGGTCAAGCGTTCGCTTATGCTCCAATTGTTTGGCGGTGTGGCTCGTTTGAACACCGATGGAACCCGAAACCGCGGCGACCTTCACATTCTGCTCATGGGTGACCCCGGGGTGGCTAAATCTCAGTTGCTCAACTACATGGCAGACATTTCTCCACGTGGCCGATTCACTTCAGGACAATCTGCTTCAGCTGCAGGTTTGACAGCAGCAGCCGTCCAAGACGCAGCGGCAGATGGCCGATGGACCTTGGAAGCAGGAGCGCTCGTGCTTGCGGATTTAGGATTGGCCGCAATTGACGAATTCGACAAGATGAACGAAGGCGACCGCTCGAGCATGCACGAAGCAATGGAACAGCAGAAGATTTCGATTTCTAAGGCTGGCATCAACGCCAGCCTGCGGACACGGTGTGCCGTTTTGGCTGCAGCGAACCCCAAGAGCGGCCGGTTTGAACCAGTGTCCGAAACACCATTCACCGCCCAAATTAACCTCGCACCACCTTTGGTATCCCGCTTCGATATCATCTGGTTGCTTACCGATGACCCAGATCTTGAAAAAGACGCTAAAATTGCAAAGCACATCATCGACAATCGTCTGCTTGGCGTGAGTGAGTTGCTCGTCAATGAAGGTTCAGCGCCAGACCCGACAAAAACCTCGGCTGAGGCTGGAATAAAGAAAACAAAAGAACACGGTGAAGTCCTTTCTCGTGATTTGATTCGAAAGTACATCGCTTATGCAAAGCGCAGCATCCATCCTTCGTTAGAGCAGGAGGCTCGCGACATGATCGTCGACTTTTACGTCGAGACAAGAAAACAAATTGGGGACTTTACCGACACGGTTGCTATCACCGCACGTTCGCTTGAAGCCCTGGCTCGTTTGTCTGAAGCAAGCGCTCGCATTCGTTTGTCACAAGTTGCTACAACTGAAGATGCAGAACGCGCCATCAGAATCACCAAGCTATGGCGAATGGATTTGATGGGCGGTAATTTCGATGAAACAGCGCTTCAAACAGGCCAGAAAGGATCGGCTCGGAATCGGAAGAGAATAATGCTCGACATCGTGACGACCCTCGCCGTCGACAACGGCGGCGTAGCCCAGCATAACGACGTCCTCAACGAAGCAGAACGCCACAAAATCGACCGCGGTGCGGCAGAAGATATCCTTGACAAATTCCATCAAGACGGCAAGTTGTTCAGGCCGAGTGGCTATGACACGCACGGAATCCCTTGATGTTCATGGGTTTCCATCTTGAAGGATGAACGCGTGGGTTGCAACATGGCCGAACCTCGCACCACTGAGCCTGTAGGGCAGGTCGATGACGCAACCTCCCTTTCACCAGACCAACTTGGTTTCATGTGCGGGATTGAAGTTCACCAGCAATTAGCAACCGGAAAGTTGCATTCGCGCCAACCTGGCGCTCTCTATGACGTCACCATCGACACGGTTCCTGAGGATTGGAAGCGGTTTGAACGAAAACTGCGAGCCGCCCGAGGAGATGGCGGAGCCATCGACGTTGCTGCTCGCTTTGAATCACGGCGCAACCGATCGTTTGTCTACGTGCAAAGCCCGAACGCTGGCCTGATTGAACTCGACGACCAACCTCCATTGGATCACGATGAGGACGCGATTCAAATCGCGCTCACCGTCTCTGCGTTGCTCGATGCAAAACCGGTATCCCTTCTCCAAACCATGAGGAAAACAGTCGTCGACGGGTCCAACACGAGTGGCTTTCAGCGAACTTCACTTGTTGCCACCGACGGAACCCTTCACACTGAGGATGGACCGGTTGGTATCGACGTGCTGTGCCTTGAAGAAGACAGCGCTCGGAAGTTAGACACCTTGACGGCATCCAACGGCGAGCAAGTCATCTACAACCTCGATCGACTGGGACTTCCATTGATTGAAATCGCAACGGCCCCCGATGTTCTTACGCCTGAGCACGCCCAAATCACTTCGATGGCCCTCGGCCGGGTGTTGCGTCAAACACGCAAGGTACGGCGGGGGCTTGGAAGCATCCGCCAAGATTTGAACGTCTCACTGGCTTGTGGAGATCGCGTCGAAATCAAAGGATGCCAAGATCTCAATTGGATCCCACGGATCATCCGCCTTGAAATGGCTCGCCAACTTCATTTCTACCGATTGGCGAATGAATTGAGGGGCATGCTTGAGTTACCACTTCTCCCTCCCGACAGGAGAAGCGATGATGAGCAAATGGAATCTGAAGTGGCTGCGGCAGTTGAAGCGTACCTCCCGCTGCATCTGGTTGACGTGTCGACTTCCTTTGCTTCTTGCGAATCCAAAATGGTGGCCAGTGGCTTGGCCAAAGGGCACGCTATGCTTGGTTTGTCGTTGCCTGGATTGAACGGTAAAATCGGAATCAAAAATCTCGACAAGGAAGGCTCACAGATGCCCAGGCTTGGGCGCGAGTTGGCTGGCGCTGCAAAACTTGCTGGCGTCAAAGGTGTGTTCCATTCCGATGAATTGCCCGCCTATGGCATTGAACAAAACCACATCGACGAGGTCCGGCAAAGCCTTTCGCTCACCGATCAAGACGGGTTCATCTTGTGCCTCGCTCCAATGTGGCAAGCCGAATTGGCCCTCGAGAGCGTCCTCCAAAGAGCGAGGAAATCATGGCATAGAACGACACAAGAGGTTCGCAATGTCGTTGTCAAGAAAGGCGCTCCTGAAGACGGCACAACCGCTCCAATGCGTCCCTTGCCCGGTGGCGCCCGTATGTATCCGGAAACCGATATTCCTTCCATCGTTATCGACGAACAGCGATGGAAGACAACATTGGCCAACCTACCGATGAGCGATGAAGACCGCTCGAACCGCATAAGCGAATACGACATTTCAGCAGATCAGGCAAAGCAACTGGTTGCCCGTGAACTCGATGATGTCTATGTTGACCACGTTGCTCAACTTCCTCACAAAGGGTGGGCCAGTGTGGTTTTGGAGAACGATGCAGCAGATCCCGAACTCTGTGCCAACGTGCTGATGGTGAAGGAGGATGGCAACATCACCCGCGAATCGATGAACGAAATTATTGCTGCGTTCGTTGGACAAAACCCATCGAAGGAAGAAATCGCCTCTTATGGAGAAGCAAACGGTCACAAACCAGCGGACGTCGGGGACCTCGCAGCCACAATCCAGTCGATTGTACAAGAACGAGCAGACTTCGTCAAGGAACGTGGCATGGGTGCAATGGGACCGTTGATGGGTGTCGTGATGCAGACAGTTGGCGCCGCGGATGGAAAAGTTGTCAGTGCCTTGTTGCGCGAAGCCATTCAAAACACCATGGGGTGAGCCGCATGGACCGCCGTCCGTTGCTTGCATTTGCTCTGTTGGTGCTGTTGTTCCCAACCTTTGGGGCTGGCGCTGAACAGGCTGCTTTCGACGAGGAGTTCTCACTCGAATGGAGCCATGACTTCGGCGACGTGTACATCACGACCGCTCCTTTGTTCATCGAGAACCACCTCTATGTTCGCACCTCAGCTTCATGGGGCGGTAACGACGTTCCATCGGTGACGGCGTTTGACCTCGATGGCCAACTGCTTTGGTCGCACGCCAACCCAAACTCCTCCCATCACGACATGGCACCCTTGCTCCACGTCGAACAGGGTGCAGGGGCCTGTGGAACATGGCCAAACATGCTCGTTATTGGTTGGTCAGATGGCCGGGTTGAGGCGAGGTCACCCGAAAACGGTGAACTGCTTTGGTCGCATCAATCCCAAGCCATCACGTGGGGGATCACCGGTTCAATGGCCCTTGATGGCGACTTGGTTGTGGTCCCAACACGAACGGGTGTAGTTGCTTTGTGCGCTTCGGACGGGGAAGCAACGATGGAAGCAACCACTGGATTAGGATGGCGAAACGGCATAACGGTCGCCCCAGATGGCTATTACCTCGGAGATGAAACTGGAACGTTGTGGGCCGTTGAGCGCAACGGAACGGTTCGTTCCCAATTGCTAGAAGCAGGTAAAATCCGTCACGCCCCGTTGATGACGAGCGCAGGTTTGTTTGTTCAGGTGCAAAAGACCACCTCGAGTACAGCTCACATCATCCAAACCGCCACACTCACCTCAACCAGCAGCCTCGATTTGGGGGCTTCACCAGCGATGCCAATCCATGCAGGCGATTACCTCCTCTCGGCAGACTCTGAAGCGGTGCACCTCATCGAATGCCAGGCAACATGCATCGAAATCAACAGTTCTTCATTCAACTCCAATGGAGAAATTGGACGGGTGCACCATGGGCAATACATGCTGCCTTACAACGGGCCAGATCTTGGCTGGGGAATCGTCAATGTGTCATCAGAGGGGCATTTACGGCTTGAAACCGTGACGACGGGCGCCGATGGTTACGCCACCTCGGGCCCAGCGTTTGTGGGCATTGGAAGTACAATCCATTTGGCCTTTGGAAGCGATGAAGGCATCGTTTATTTCTACACCCTGGTGCAGGACGAGTCTTCTCAACTTGAACAAGGAACGAAAACGAACTTCGATTGGGCGGCCCAAGGCATGGTGTTCTTGCTCTACCTATCAATCGGAGGTGCCGCCATTCAAATGTTGAGAAACAAGGGTGCTTCGGTGTTGAAGTTCGTTAGTTTGTATGTGCTTCTTATCGCCCTTTTGGTGGTGGATCAAGTTGCGGTACAATGGTCACAATACATCGAAGAAATCGACCCTTCTCCAGAACAGGAAGTTTGGGATTCATCTTGGAATGAGTCATGGCGCGACACTCAAATCGTTTCAATTGTCATCGATGGGGAAATGCACGCTGTCGGCGGGCTTGAAGGGTACATCAACGCGCTCGATCTCACCATCGCCGCTTGCGAAGAACTTGGCTTGGAAATTCAAACCGAACGCACAGAAATGGGCACCTATGTAGTGGCCTTCAATGGCGTCACAGGTGAAGGATGGGAATACACCATCGATGGCCGGTTAGCACCTGTAGCGGCCGATTATTCCATCCTTGATTCCACCTCAAGAGTCCAATGGCATACAGTTGATACGAGGTAAGCCTCAAATCTTGGTGCTTGGTGGCTCGGAACATGTTCCAAGCTCTTGGCACCCACGGCCCTGAACTTTCACCAACCATGGGGTTGGTGTTGGATGTGGTGTTGCTCGGCTTCGCGTTCTTGCTCCTTGCGGGTCCAAACCGCCGTTCAGTTCACGATGTTGTCTTGATGGCAGCCCTTGTCGTGAGCGTCTCCTTGCTTCGTGTGGTTATGCAACCTTTGCCAAACGTTCAACCTGTTACATTGGCATGCCTCATGGTTGGAGCGCAACTTGGTGCTCGCCGTGGAGCGGCGTTCGCAGTGATGGTTGCTATGCTCTCCAACTTCTTCATGGGCGACGGCTGGTGGACCATCTTCCAAGCAGCAGGCTGGGCGACCGTGGCCGTGTTTGGCTCTCGGTTTTCACTCGTTGTTGACGGCGTTTACAATTCAGGGCGCACCTGCCTCGCCGCAATCTTATCAGCGTTTATTTTCGATTTCATTGTCTCTCTGTCGATCCTTGACGGAACCTTTGGCGTCGTTGAATTCATGATTTACCTGGCCAACGGAATCCCATTCGACGCCCTGCATGCGTTGGGTAACCTGACCTTTGCCATCTGGTTCGGGGCTTGGTTCTCGGGCCTCATTGCCCCACGCCCGTCCATTGAGTCACTGGAATACACGGTGGTGGACGGCCATGGCATCCACGGCTGACGAACCAACAATGGCGCTTATCGTTCGCCACGATCTCCGGCTTTCAACGGGAAAAATCGCAGTTCAGTGCGCTCATGCCGCCGTCTCGTGCACCCTCGGGGCACGTAAATCTCACACGCGTTTGGTTGAACGTTGGCGCCAATCCGGGGCTCGTAAAATTTGCTTGAAGGCCGATGATTTGCAAGCGCTTCAGCGCTTAGCGGGTCAGGCCCAGTCCGCAGGCCTCGTCACGCATCTTGTCAAGGATGCAGGCCATACAGAAGTGGAACCGGGAACGATTACCGTTCTTGGCATTGGGCCGGGACCAAGGCGTTCAATCGATGCACTCGTCGGAGAATTGAAACCATACTGACCTTAGGAGTCAGCATGGGTCTTCGCTCCTTCATTCACAAGATGACGGCACCGCGGGCTCATGGAGTGCTTCCGCGAGGTGATTTGAAAATGGTCTTCGTCGTGAACCACTCCCTGAAAATGGGCAAAGGAAAAATCGCTGCACAAGTCGGCCATGGAGCGGTCCAGTCGGTGATGAAAGCGGGCGCCAAGAAACCGGAATACCTCGAGGCATGGCTTGCTTCAGGGCAAAAGAAAATCTGTGTTAAGGGCGACGATGCAGACCATCTGTCACGCATTGAATCTCAAGCCAAACAGAATCACATCCTCACTTCGTCTGTCCACGATGCCGGTCATACACAAATCCCAAGTGGCTCGTTCACCATCCTTGCGCTTGGACCAGCTGAAAGCAATGAACTCGAGCCGATCACCGGGGCTCTCAAGTTGCTTTAATCCGCCACCGCTTTGATGAGGGAGTGCTTCATGGCTCACTCATGCGCCACTACTCAACGGACCGCATCGATCTTCGATCTGATACCGTGACCCAACCAACCCCCGAGATGCGAGAAGCCATGCATACCGCGGCGGTTGGCGACGACGTGCTCGGTGATGATCCGACCGTCAATCAGTTGGAAAATCGAATCGCACACATGTGTGGAAAAGAAGCGGCTCTTTTTGTTCCATCAGGCACAATGGCGAACGCGATCGCACTTCGATGCCACACGTCCCCAGGCGACGAGATCATTACCGCAAACAACAGCCACATCTACATTTACGAAGGCGGCGGCTATGCTGCACTGTGTGGCGCATCGATTGCTCTGGTTGACGTGCATGGCGGTTTGATGCGACCCGAAGATGTTCAAAACGCTATTCGCAAGCAGGCGGGTTCGCTGTCTCATTATCCAGACGGAACCCTTGTTTGTGTTGAAAACACATCAAACCGAGGCGGTGGGGCGTGCTATCCACAACACGTACTCGATGAGATTGCAGCGGTTGCAAAAGCGAATGAATGCGCCGTTCACATGGATGGAGCGCGAGTGTTCAACGCCGCAGTTGCAACCAACACCCCCCTTGATCGCATGGTTCGAGATTATGATTCAATCTCAATTTGCTTGTCCAAGGGACTTGGTGCGCCGATTGGTTCCTTGTTGATTGGTTCAACTTCCTTCATTGCGCAAGCTCACCGCTGGCGCAAAATGTTTGGTGGCGGAATGAGGCAAGCCGGTATGCTTGCTGCGGCAGGACTGCACGCATTGGACCACCATGTCGAACGGATGGCTGAAGACCACGCTCGAGCCATGCGCCTTGCGACCTCAATCAACGATCTTGATGGCTATGTGGTCGATTTAGAGACCGTTGAAACCAACATGGTTTACTTTGAATCAAACCTCGAAGCAACGGAGGTCATGAAGGCCTTGTCCGACTCTGGCATTGATGTGCTCGATATTGGCCCAAACACGTGCCGAATTGTGCTTCACCTTCACGTCACCGATGAGGACGTGAATCAAGTGATTCAAACCTTCGAATCTCTTTGTTAGTTCAAATATGGTAGGCCTGTAAACCGGCATGGTCGAGGGTGCCTATGCTGCGTGTCACGTCTGTGGTCAACGAAAAGAGGAATCCCCCTGTTTGCTTTGTTCCTCGATGATTCGGGGTGGTCCAAAGACGGACTGGGATTATGAAATCGATCAAACGCTTCACGATGAAATTGCGGAAAAACTTGGAGGCCCACATCCGAACACAAGGCGGCGATGGAACTTCCTTCAGGACGCCTTCACAGACTCGAAAGAAGTGAATTGGGCCCGCTTACCAGAAGGGTTCGATCCGGTTCTGGAGCAACCAGCAACGAACGACGAGTTGGAACGGATCACGGCTGACATTGAACAGGGCGTCAAACTTTCTTCAGAGGACCGTTTGGTCCTTCACCAGGGCTTTCTCATGCACGATGGATTGCACTTCTCCTTTCAAGACCAACAATTGAGTATGAACGGCCGGCAACTTCCACGAAAGGTACCCGTAGTTTCCCTCTTGCGGGTGCTCAGTTCACCAAAACTCCGAACGGGCTGGGATTTGAGTCAACTGATGGTCGTCTTCGGGTGTACAAATTCATCAGAAGAAGGCATCAATCGGCAGGGCAGAGATATGCTTCGAGGACGGATTCATTACATGGAGCATCGAAGGAATATGCGCCGAAAAAATCAGCCAAACCGGCGAGCAGTGTTCGCAACCCTCACTTGGATTGGATGGATGGCAGAAGAGCACATTCCCCCACCGCCCAACCACACGCTCCATCCGCTGGCTGCTTGGGCCAGGGACATCCAACAACGGCTCAACACCCGAAGTGGATTTGATGGAAATGTCGCCGAGGCGTTTCTGAACCACCCTCAAGGACTTGAAGAACTGAATCATTACCCCTGGCTGCAACGCTGGAGTGGATTCCGGAGTACGACGCAAAGCCATGCACCAGTGAAGTGGCCCCTGCGCATCGTAGGGAATAAACTCAAACTGCGGGTTCGCTCCAAAACGGGCGCTTCAAACCACACCAATGTACCCGAGAAGCCAGAGGCGTGGGCCCTCCTTCTTTCGTTGAGTCTCTCGCCGATTACCTCCCATGCAGGAGAAACCATGTTTGCCATTCAGCACAATTGGACTTCGGTTGCAGCCTCCCCCTCCCTCGTGCCGGCTCCACTTCAACGCTCGATTAAATTCCTCAACGAAATCATGGAAGGAAACTCCGATCGAGTTTTTGTTCAAGACAAGCACTTGCTCGTTGTTGGCCGCTTGGGCCATTTCTATGAGGTCGCAGTTGGTAAAGGCGTCCACATGGCTCCATTTGTCATCCGTAGCGTTGACGGCCTCTTACCTCGTCGAACCAACCCCATTTGTATTCATCACGGGACGTTTCACAGTTCGGTCCCATTGGGAGATACGATGGCTTCAGTCGTTCTTACCCTGCTCGATGACGTTGGAGCAAGCCAGCAGATTGGGTCGCTCCTAACGAACCTTGCTTGCCAATCACCGCTCGGTTTTCCAAGCACATTGGATGCGCCTCACTTGGCCATGCTTCATGATGCCACATTGAGTCAGCTGGTTGCCAACATCGAAGCACGTGGCACTCGGGGCGGCCCGTTTTGGCTGGCTGAACAACCAGACCAAAACCGAAGAAGAAATAATCAACGGGCGCGGCATAACGACGATCTTCACTTCAACTACTTGATGCGGAGAAACCGTCACAGGCAAGGCCAAGGCGCTGGAAGTTCACCATCTGGCCAGGTCCAGAACCTCGTCACTCATGCCGCTGCGGCTCAACGGCCAGTGCCAATAACAGCCTTGGCGAACATATGGCGAGAATCCTTGATCAACCACACGGAAGAGCAAGACGAGGCCCAGGAAGGCGCTGGAGAACGATTTCACAACTACATCAACAATTTCCAGAGGGATGATTGGATGTTCATACGAAATCATGGTGAAGCCGAAGCCGACGCACCAATTGGAGATATCCGAAACGGCGAGCGTCGATACTGCGAAGTGTTCCCGCGTATCTGGGAAGCGATGCTGTTGCAACCAATTGGCTCCACTCTGGCCGTGAGTGTTGCCGATGGCGGTGAATTGATTTTTGAGCATTGTACGCTCAATGTGACCCTGCGCAACGCGGCTGAGCGTCGGCTCATTCGACGATTCGCAGACCTAGCAGGTTATGTCGAACAAGGCCAAGATGGCGGGCGCATGACGTTTCTTCGACGAGATCATCCTCGTCAGTGGGCTCGACGGAATCTGAGCGAGAACCTTAATCAGGCGCAGGAACGGTTTGGATTCCGAGGTGCCCCGCCCTGGTGGTGGCACTACATGGAGGCAACCCAAGCCCCTGCTCAACTCCCGCAATTCCGATGGGAACTGGGTGTCGATTTGCGAGATAACAATGCCCAGAGAATGGGTGGCGATTTCCGTCCTTGATCAAGATCGGCGCACAACAACAGCCGCACCAACCATAGCCAGCGTAGCGCAACTGGTCACAAACGGCATGGACTCGTTATCCTCATCGACGCTAGACTCTTCTTCCACAGGTTGTTCGGGAACAATCGGATTGAACTGATAGACGAGGTGGACAGACAGGTCGTCGCCATCAAAGGCTGAAGGAAGCATGACATTCGCTGTGCCTTCCGTCGCGTTGCCCAAGTGAATGATATCTCGAACAATGTGAGGGTAGTTTTCCAATCCGTTCGAGCCTTCTTCAAAGTAAGCCGATCCCTCAACAACCCAAAGGTAAGCGCCGAGTGTACCTTCGCCAAACTGTGTTATGTTGACATCCACGGCCCACACAACAGTGCCTTGAGTGGCGCTTGTAGGGGTCCAGGAAAAGCTGCTGGTGCCGTTTCCAAGCATCATTGGTTGTTGAACGATTGTGGTGAAATCCTGCTCGAGGCTTTCAGATTGAGCCACACTGCCCTTGACCATCGTTGTCCCGTTGAACACAACTGCAGGTGGCGACCAACGCCCATAGCGATCATGGAAGCGCTTGTCAATGACGTCGGTGCCAAATGGATCTTGCACTTCAGAGATTGACCTGTGGATGTGGTATTGGTTCATCGAAGCGTTGTTTTCCACCTCATCAAGCGCATGCTCGACATCGACGCAGTTTGAACACCATGTTGCGGTGTAGACTTCCACGACAGCCGGCAGTTCACTCAGGTTGAGCAAGCTGCTGGATGTGATGTTTGCTTCGCTGGACTGGCCACCAAAGACGGTTCCAGATTCAACTACTTCTGCTGGGCCGGCAACTGCGCTTGGGGCGCAGAGCACCAAAGCCATCATCACGATGAAGCTGACTCTTGTGAGTTCCATAGGCCAGCGAGGCCGGCCCGTTGTATCAAGGTGTGGGCTGGATGCAGCGTTGCCAACAATTCCAAGCACGTCATTTCTCCATCAAGGAAAGCGCCATTGAAGTCTTGTTCACCTGATGCTTCCATGGCCACAAAGGCTTCGTAGCGAGAGCGAATTCCACTGCCAGTCAAACCAAACACCGCGCCGAGGCGATCGGCCATGCCGGCTTGAATGCCCATGCGCACCAGGGTGGCGTAGAAAGCCACACAAACGGCCATGCGCACCTCGGTGTTCATGGTCAGGGCTTTGTCGGTGCCTTCGCTCAAGAGCGCAAGAAGGGCCTCAGTCTCGTAGTTTGCTTCCAAGTGTTGTTCCTCGGTCAGAACATCGGACAACATGTCGTGCGTGTGATTCACGGCCTGCTCAACACCGTCTTCACGAAGTTGACCTGGCTTCTTCCGGACAGGAGGCACTTCCCAGCCCATGGTGATTCGAGCCTTGTAGTGGTTAAGCAGCGCTCGCTTAGCGTTGATGAGTTGCGGGCGACTGATGTTGTCTTGCTCCATTCCACTGCGTCGGTCCATCTTGGATAGAAGGCCGAACTCGCCAGCCACTTCGACGGCAGCCATGGCCATCAAAGCGACGTTTTGCTCCGTATTGCATCCGCGAACCTCTTCCTTCTTGCGGCAGATGCTCTGCTTGGGCATGCCCAATCGCTTCTTTAGCGACTTGTCTGTAAGCGCCTGGCGTTCTTGTTCGAGG
>TARA_B110000459_G_scaffold73600_1_pt1 | contig 15455 bp, 9 predicted proteins | sample TARA_B110000459 | Tara Oceans TARA_B110000459 (sample SAMEA4398296) | marine metagenome | biome: Polar Biome; feature: [SRF] surface water layer (ENVO:00010504); material: water (ENVO:00002006), including particulate matter (ENVO:01000060) such as... | depth 5 m | reverse complement strand
GAATATACGTATAAGGTGTAATCCCCTGTTCTTAGCCAATTAAAAGCAAAACCACCATCTGGATTTGTATCGACTTTATCGTCAGGACTTGTATGTTCTCCGTAAATAATATGAACCTCAACATCTGAAGCTGGAATCGTATCGACTGTGGAGGCTGGGTTGTTGATTTGGACTCTACGAATCAGAAGGATGGAGCCTTCGATGGAAGCGTCCCCTCCTTCACCAGGAGTTTTAACGCAAGAACTAAGGCAGATTGTCATCAAAATTAAAGTCGTGAGATAATGCATTGTTTTCATAGGTGCAAAGTACATTCAAATCGTAACTTGCTACCGCATATGCATAATATTGATTCAATCCACAATGTCACGACACTTCCCCTTGGGGAGGGAAGGCTAGAAGTCGTTTGCGGTCCTATGTTTTCTGGGAAAACTGAGGAGTTATTAAGAAGGGTAAGGCGAGCTATGATAGCTCATCAGCCAACATTAATAATTAAACCAGCAACTGACACTCGTTACGCCGTCGATGAAGTTGTCTCACACGACAAGAACGCAATGCCTTCTAAGGTTGTGTCGGCAAGTAAGGACATTCTTAATTCTCTTGAGGTCGATGGGCGAAGTGCTCTCGTGGTTGCTATTGACGAGGCGCAGTTTTTTGATGATGATCTGCCTGACGTTTGTAACGAACTCGCAAATCGTGGGCTAAGAGTTATCGTAGCTGGGCTAGACCTGGACTTTACAGGAAAACCTTTTGGCAGTATGCCTAGATTACTAGCATTAGCAGAAGAGGTGACTAAACTCCATGCTGTTTGTATGGAGACTGGAAGAGCAGCTCACTTTTCTCATCGAATCGCAGGTGGCGATAAAACTGTGGAACTCGGAGAGAAAGATCGATATATGCCACTTGCAAGGCATGCTTTTGTAATGTTTCGAAATCAAGAAGGAAAATCAAACAATCAGGAAGAATCCTAAACAATGAGTGATACCGATCATGTAACCTCCCTAACACTCGACCTTAAAAAGGTAGCGCACAACTTAAAAGTCATTCGGGATAGAGTTAGAGCAGAAGGGGTTATTGCGGTCGTGAAAGGTTTTGGGTACGGAACTAACGCTCCTGCTCTAAGCAAATTGTTAGAGCGTGAAGGTGTAAATTTTTTCGCAGTTGCCTATGTAGATGAAGGCGTGAGATTAAGAAATTATGGGGTAAAGACTCGTATTATCGTTTTGAACCCTGCCCCCATCACTTTCGACGATCTGAACAAGTACTCGCTTGAGCCGACCATCATTTCTATGAGGCATTTGAAACAGTATTTAAGCTGGAAGAAGGTTAATCCTGAAGCTTTAGACCAAATCCATCTCAATTTCGATTCTGGCATGCATCGACTCGGTTTCGACCCTAGAGATATAAGTGAAATTGCGCGACTATTACTTCCTCTTGAGAGCCTAAATATCGCAACCGTCTTTACCCACCTCGCTGGCGCAGAGTCTTCGGAACAAGACCCCAGTACTACACAGCAGTTCAGTAATTTCGACCGCTTATGTTCGACCCTTCGCGATGCGTTAAGGGGCAATCAACATCTCGTGGGCTTTAAAACCCACGCCCTGAATTCTTCTGGTGTCTCACGATTCCCCGATAAAAATCACGACCTCGTACGAGTAGGCATCGCCCTTTTCGGCACAGAACTTTCTAATACTGACTGGGGGCTCATCCCCGCCGTCAATTTTAACACCATCATCTCCCTTGTGAGAAAAATCCCACGGGGCGAAGGACTCAGCTACGGCCTCACAGATTCCGCCGACCACGAAAGAACCATAGCTTGGATTCCCGTCGGATACGCAGACGGATATCCAAGATCTTTAGGCGGCGGCGTAGGCGAAGTTCTCGTCACAAGCGCTTCCTCTTCTTTTAAACTTAATACAGCCGGACGGATTTGCATGGATCTCACCGCCATAGACGTTACGGGTCATGACGTAAAAGAGGGGGATAAAGTAGAGCTCTTCGGTACTACTATTCCCCTTCAGGAAGTAGCTCATGCTTCGGGAACGCTCCCCTACGAACTTCTCGCAAGAATTCATGAGCGAGTTGTCCGGATATAACAAACCTGGTTTTTTTAATGTTTTCTAAACTTGATCCCAAAAAATGCTCAAGTAGATCTTTATAAAAGAGAAAAAGCGCCATTCATTTGAATGACGCTTCAGCCTTTTCCATCGCCTTCTAAATTTTATTTTGTAAAATTTAGAAGGGCTTAATGTCGAAATCACGCAACATTAATCTTTCTAATCAATATCTTAACGATAATAGAACTATAAAGGTTGCTCAGTTAAATTACTAGAAATGTTAAAATTTGCTTTTCTTAAAATTAAACGGGTCTGCCAGAAAATTTGTAGCTCATTTTTACCATCCACCAGTACATCACTGGAACAATAACTAGTGTTAAGAAGGTCGCGAAGGTGAGACCATAAATGATAGCCCAACTCATAGGTTTCCAGAAAACATTATTGTCTCCTCCTATATATATATGGGGATCATAAGTCGTTACAAGACTCACAAAATCAATATTTATTCCTATGGCGAGAGGCAGAAGTCCTAAAACAGTAGTGATCGCCGTTAGAATTACTGGGCGAAGTCTTGTCTTCCCGCCTTCTATTACAGCTCTCACTACTTCTGTAAATGGAAGTTCCGAACCTTCGGGAAGGTCTTGGTCTTCGCGGTAACGTTTACGTACGATGTTTATATAGTCGAGCAGGACTATGGCATTATTTACTACAACTCCTGCAAGCGAAATAATCCCTATCATGGTCATCATGATTACAAAGTCCATTTGGAATATGACTAGACCTAAAAGAACTCCGATAAGTGAGAAGAATACGCTGAATCCAATAATAAACGGGGTCGTGATGCTGTTAAATTGAGCAACTATAATTAGAAAAATTAGGAAGAGAGCGATGAGGAGGGCTTTCAAGAGGAAGGCCATTTCTTTTTCCTGTTCTTCCATCTGCCCCGTAAATTTTATCGAAGTTTCTTCAGGTGAGTTGAATTCAGTTAATGAACTCTCCATTGAAGCAACTATCTCATTAGCATTGTACCCTTCAAGGATATTCGATGTAATGGTGATGACCCTGTCAAGGTCTTTACGTTTCATCATATTAAAGGTGGAGGCTCGATGAGAAGTGGCGACGGCAGAGATGGGAACTTCTTTGATTTGGCCATCGCTTTGAGAGCGGAAGATAATCTTTTGATTCATCAGAGCCGAGGCGTTGTTGCGATATTTATCTGAGAAACGCAGGTTCATTGGGTAATCATCTTCTCCGTCCTTATATGTACCAACTTCCCTCCCAAAAAGAGCGGCTCTCATTGTTGATCCTATATCACGAGTTGAGACACCATAGCGTCTTGCTTTATCTCTGTCAACATCAATGGCCATCTCAGGCTTGCTTTTGTTGACGTCAATTTTAAGGCCTTCTACTCCGGGAATATAGAGTCCATTAAGATAGTGTCGAAGTGACTCAGCAGTTTCTAGGATTAGATCGTAGTCTTCACCCCTGATCTCTATATTAATAGGTGGGGCTTGAGGTGGGCCATCAGAATTTTTTGTTACCACTACAGCTGCGTCTGGGTATCCTTTTAAATCCTCACGTAATGCGTTTAAAACTGAGGCCGTGGAAAGACCTCGCCTTTGTTGGTACTTAACGAAACTAACGGCAATACGAGCTTTATGTGGAGTGTTCCCAATAATGGCTCCCTCAGATGGGTCACTGGTTCCATTTCCGACTTGGGCTATTATAGAATTCACAATAAAAGACTCGAGTTCTCCAGAATCTGGATTTTTTCGTTTAAACTGATCGTCCTCAATAACCTTAAATACTCTCGCTTCTATATCCTTAGTTACTGCATTCGTAACCTCGAGATCAGTCCCTATGGATTTAGATATAAAAACGTTTAGGTATTGAGGTTGATTCACTGGAAAGAACTCCACTTTAGGAGGAAAAATTCCCATCAAAACTATTGAAAAAGCTAATAAAGCGAAGGTGCCGAAGAAGAAAACTGAAGGGCGGTGACCTTTCAGGATGAATGTTAACATCCTTTCATATAAAGATTCCAGATAGGGAAGTGTGCGGGTTTGGAATAAAATGGTTGTGGGAGCAAGTACGTAAGTGTTCAAAACCGTTATCATACCAGCCAGAATAAGGATGTTTCCAAGAGCCGTTGCGCCAAGTAAAAGCATTAAAACTCCTATCCCACCGAGGATAATAAATGTCTTCCAAGTTTTTTTTACTGAGGGCTTATCCTCTCCTACTTTCATAAATACTGCCGTCAAAACTGGGCTTATTACTAGTGCTACGAATAGTGAAGAACCGAGTACGATAATAAGAGTAATGGGTAAGTATTGCATAAACTCCCCAATGAGTCCAGGCCAAAAAGCAAGTGGGGCAAAAGCTGCAAGGGTAGTCCCCGTTGAGGCAATAATAGGCCAAGCGACCTCTCCAACACCATACTTAGCAGCGTCAAATGGGGATAACCCTTCGGACATATAACGATACACGTTCTCCACTACGACAATACCATTATCCACTAACATTCCCAAGGCAAGAACAAGGGCAAAAAGCACCATCGTATTAAATGAGATGCCTAATGCGGCAAGGATCATAAAACTCATAAACATGGATAAAGGGATAGCCACCCCTACAAAAAGGGCATTCCTAAGTCCTAAGAAAAATAGCAGTACTCCTATAACTAGAAGGATCCCAAATATGATTGAGTTTTGGAGTTCATCTACCTGGGAGCGAGTGGCATCACTTTGGTCTGCAGTAATGGTAACTAAAACGTCAGGGGGTAAGACTTTGAGTTTTGCAAGCGCAATGATTTCATTAATCTTATCAGAAGCGTCCAAGAGGTTTTCACCCGCTCTTTTTACGATATCTAGGGTAACCACTGGCTTGGCATATTCCCTTGCATAACTCTCCTTTTTCTTCTCAACAAACTTCACCGTAGCCACGTCTCGAACGTAAATAGGGCTGTTATTTTCTGCTTTCACAATCACAGATTCTATGTCCTGCATAGAGTGAAAATCTCCGCTTACCTGAACATTGCGCCTAACCCCATCAACTAAAACGTCTCCTCCGGCGATGGTAAGGTTTTCAGCAGCTAAAGCACTAGCAATATCATTAAAACTCACAAGCATAGCTTCTGCCCTGAGATAATCTAATTCTATTTCAACTTCGTAGTCTGAAGCGCCTCTAATATCGACTTTAGAAATCTGAGGGAGAGCCTCGAACTCATCTTCAAAATACTCGGCATATTGCTTGAGTTTTAGTAGTGAATAGTCTCCCGAAAGATTGACATTCATAATAGGCATCATCTCTGAGAAATTAAGCTCAGAAACACTAGGATCGGCTGGAAGGTCTTTCGGGAAATCTGCATCCGACTTGACCTTATCAACCGCATCTTTAACCTTGCGAAGTGCCTCGGTTGGGCTTACGTCAAAAGTAAATTTTACGTCTATAGTACTGAACCCTTGTGAGCTAGATGAGATGATTTCATCCACTCCAGAAATGGCATTTATCTCTTTCTCAATGGGTCTAGTAATGAGCTTTTCCATATTCGAGGGGCTGTTCCCAGGATAAGCTGTAACCACAAATATCTCCGGAATAATGATCTCCGGGAAACTCTCTTTGGGAACAGTTATATAACTGTAAAGACCGCTGAAAGTAATTAAGGCAATCAACACGAAAACAGTAGTCCTATTTCCTATGCTTAGAGAGGTAAGAGAAAATTCTCTGCGTGAGTTAGATTTTGTATTCATTTTCTCACTGGATTAAAGTCACAGCATCTCCATCTATAAGCCTGTCTCCCCCTCGACTAATGACTTGGTCTCCTTCTTTTAATCCACCCGTTATAAGAATCATTCCGAGAGAGGTAATGCCAGTTGTTAGGATTTGTTTTATCGCCTTTCCTTCAGACATTACAAATACGAAATCATTTCCTTTAGCGTCTTGTGAAACTAGGGAAGATGGCAATATAATCGCCGAGTCTAATTGCAGGTCTGTAATCCAAACTGTCGCAATCATATTCGGTATCCATCTCCCTGATTTAGGAAGGTCAATAGTAATGTCAACAGATCGGTTGTCTGGATTTATAAATGATCCAACGCGTCTAAGCTTCGTGTCAATTGCATCGTGGCCATTAATTTCAACTACCACTTTACCACCCTCTTTAAGCGAGCCTAAGTAGTAGTCACTGACCATTGCCCTGATATAAAGGTCGCTCAAATCTATGACTCTAACTACTGGCATGGGTGGAGAAGCTAATTCGCCTTCTTTCACAAATATGCGGTCTAACACCCCTGAAAAAGGTGATCTTATTATGGTTTTTTCAATATTCGCATCGAGTGTCTCTAATGCCTTTTCTAGAGATTCCACAGAGGATTTTGCCTGGAGGTAATCTACTTCTTTCCCTATTTTTTGAGACCAAACTCGCTCTTGCCTCTCAAACATCTCCCTCGCCAAACTTAGGCTGCTTTCAAGCTCCGATTTATTCGCTTGTAAAACATCGCTATTGATTTTAAGAATAACATCACCCTCTTTTACTCTAGAGCCTTCGCGAAGTAAAACATCTTTTACTGACCCAGCAAATTCTGGTATGATCAGAGCATTTCTATCTGTCTCCACATTTCCTTGAACTGGAAAAGAATGCTCGAAAGGGGTGAGTATGATCTCTGTAACACCCACTAACGCTGCGTTATTTTGACTTTTATTTCCCTTTTCAATAGATGTTGAGTCACTTAGTATAGGTTCTGAGTCTGATGATGAGCAGCTCGCGAAAAGAATTGTTATAATCGCAATAGCTATTATGTCTTGTAGTGATTTCATTTGTTAGTTGTTGTTGCCGCAGTAAATCTTGAGTGAGCGTTCAATAGTCTTAATCTTGCACCAACTAAAGCACCTGCATTAGTGAGTAGTTGATTGTGAACTTGATTAAGTTCGAAACTGCTTTTCACTCCTTCCGAATGTCCAAGCTTTACGTTGTCAAAAATCTTTGTTGCTAGAGATAGACTGTTGATTGCCTCGTCCACCATATCCCTAGATCTTCTAAGTTCAGCGGACGCTGCAGACTGCTCGAGTTGGGTTGCTTGTAAAGTCATCTGCATGCCGGTCTCTGCCTTTAAGGCCTGTACTTGGGCCTTTTGTCTAATGTGTTTTCCTTCAAAACTCCCAAATACTGGCATCGACACTTTAATCCCCCACAACTGTGTAGGGTACCATTTTTCAGAGGAGTCAAAGATGTTAAACTCATCTCTTTGTGCATTTTCAGAGTTCGAGTAAAATCCTGAAATCAGGGGGAGCGAAGAAGCTGTCTTTGCTTTTACATTCAACTCAGCCATCTCTAACATATAGAGGCTTTCCATAACTTGTGGATGGTTATTAACGTCTATTTGAGCTAATGCATCTTGGTTTATCATTTGAGTTTTTTCCACTAGACCCTCAAAACTATCAGTTAAGATTACATCCGTATCGACTGGAAGACCGATTTGGAATAACAAAAGAGAAGTAGTTAGATGACTCTGAAGACTTGCGTTTTCTATTTCATTTTTCAAAGTGCTCACTGATAATCTTAGCATATCCACATCTAAGGATTCAATAAATCCAGCATCGGAAAGAGTTTTCGTTTGAACTAGAGTTGCTTCTAAAATAGAAAGTGCGTTTTTCAAAAGGTTTTCATTCTCCTTTGAGGCCAAAGCTGTATGGTATGCCATCCCCACTGATTTAACAACGTCAATAGCAGTTAATTCTATCGCATTTTTATTTAAGTCTTCAAATACTTTTGCAGCTTGAATTGCAACTAAGTAGGTTCCGCTAAATATTAGTTGGGTCGCTGTAAACCCAACAGTTGCTGAATGAGGAGAACCAAATTGCAATTCCGAAATCGCGTTAGGGTCAACAGGTGGAGCGTTAAGTGATACTCCTGTAGCCTCACTTAAATTTAATAAATACTCATTTAAATAATTAGGAAAACCAAAGGCATCAGCAGGCGCAACCTGGATGGGAATCTCTGTGAAATTATTGTAGTCTGCCGTTGCTGAAATATGGGGAAGTCCAGCGGCTAATGTTTGTTTTGTTGTGCTCTGAGATTCTGCTTCACTTAGTCGAGCAAGCTTTAATGCGTATGAATGTTCTGATGCTAATTCCTGAGCGTAATCGAGAGAAAGAAGGGTTGGGGTTTGGGCCAAGAGGTTTCCTAAACCTATAATGAAAAATAGGATTATTGCTATGTAATGTTTCAATACTTTTATGATGTTAAAGGCAGCTTTGAGGTTGCCGCCTTTCGTTTTCTATTCGGTAATAAGTTTGCAAATTTCGCTACAAATTTCTCAGCTGTAATCCTATAAGCTGTTAATTTTCCCCCATAAATTGTTGCTATCCTCGGAGCGGTTTTTTTATCTCTGTGAAAAGTTGTCTCTCTAGGCCTTGAAAACGCTTTGCCTGTAGCGTGTGGTAGTACTCTTAAACCCGAAAAAGAATCAGAAATTTTTTCTCTTGTAAGATCTTTAAATTTGGGGAAGTAACTAGAAGCAACTTCACATAGATAGGTTTCCTCTTCTGGAAGTGGAACAACATCCGAAGGATTTCCTTTGAACACTGTCTCAGTTGTCCCTACCATTGTTTTTCCTTTCCAAGGCATTACGAAGACAGCGCGCTGGTCTTGGAGAGCCTCTACATAATACATTCCATGTGGGGATGGTTCGTCTATGACAATGTGAGCCCCTGCTACTAAATCAAACTCTAGTTTTTCAGGAGTAGGCGTTACTTTGTCTAGTACGTCATTTGCCCACGGCCCAGCTGAATTAACAAGCAAGCGAGATTTACAAGTATGAATCGTTCCGTTTACAGAGTATTTAATTTCATTTACAACCTTTCCTGGAGTTGCTGAAATAAATTCGGATGGCATCATTACCTCTGTACCTAAAGATTGCGCAGATTTCATCACTGCCCGAGTTAGGGCAGCGTCATCAGTAGCTCCGTCGTTGTATTTATAAACGGCTTGAAGGTTTTCTATGGAAAGTCCATCTAGGGCACCCCATTGTGATTCTGGAATTTCTTCAAACCGGGCATCTCGTTTGAATTTTCCTAGTGCGGCATACAGAGAAAGCCCTGCCCTAATCTCCCAAGGTCGGCGAGTAGTATGCTTATAAATTGGGATGAAAAACTTTTCTAAACGAACAAGGTCAGGAGCAAGTTCTAATAGAAGAGTGCGCTCTGAGAGACATTCGAAAACGAGTTTGATTTGGCCTGTCTCAAGATAACGAAGACCACCATGAATAAGTTTGCTCGACTTGCTTGAAGTCCCATGAGCCAATGCCATTTTTTCTAAGACCAGTACGGAGTACCCCGCAGCAGAAGCAGCTTGAGCAACTCCTGCACCGTGAATTCCACCCCCGATAATTACCATATCGTATGTCATGACAGCATGTTTTCTACTTCCCTAGATTCAATAATGTTTACACCTCTTTCTAATAAATCAAAAGCCACTTGATGCGATGTCACTTCGTAAATAACCCATTCCCAACTGCCTTCCCAAAGGCGAGTATTGCCTTTAGGGAGCATCTCTGTGTCAGCAAAAAGATATTCAGGGCTGAGGGCCCTCGAAAGTCTTTCTCCCATATCATCATAACTCAAAACTACCCAGCCTGTTTCTACAAATCCCAACTCTTGAGCCTTATTTACTGCGTCTGGATTAAAGCTGATAAACACGCACTGATCTAAGGCTGAATCGCAAACTTTTTTAAGTGCGTTTAAGCATATTTCAAGGCCATGTTGAGTGATAGACTCTTGTTTCAGTTCCACAAATAACTTTACGTCTGGGAATTCTTTAGCCCAAACCATAACTTCATCAACCCCGCTAATTTTTAATAATTCTTTCCTAAATTTTAGCTGAGGTCTATTTATATCAAAAACACTCAGATCTAATCCAGTAGTTCGTTTGAAATTATCGTCGTGAAGCATAACTGGAATGAGGTCCTTTGAAAGTTGTACGTCAAATTCTATCATTGATGCCCCCGCTTTTACTGCTTCGTTCAAAGCCTTGAGAGTATTCTCGGGGTATTTTGCAGCATAACCTCTATGAGCGACAACTTTAAATTTCGACTGAGTTTTCACAAAAGGGCTTTCTTGATTAAATCTAAATTAGCATGATTTGCTCGAGTGACTTTGAGTCTTGGCTCAGCATCCATGGCGCGATTAATAGCCCACTCCGCCCCTGGATTTCTAGCCCAGCTTCGGCGTGCTATTCCATTATTTACATCCCAATGTAACATTGAAGTAAGGCGCCTTTCCGAGTCCTGAGAACCATCGAGGAGCATGCCGAAGCCTCCGTTAATAACCTCACCCCATCCCACGCCTCCTCCATTATGTATAGAAATCCAAGTTGCCCCCCTAAACCCGTCGCCTATTACATTCTGTATCGCCATGTCTGCTGTAAAAGCTGACCCATCATATATGTTAGATGTCTCGCGATAAGGTGAGTCAGTTCCACTCACATCGTGGTGATCTCTACCTAACACAACAGGTGCCGTTAATTTGCCAGAGGCAACCGCATCATTAAAGGCCTTGGCTATTTTCATTCTGCCTTCAGCATCTGCATATAGAATTCTCGCCTGTGAACCGACAACTAATTTATTTTTAGAAGCGCCACGAATCCACGTAATATTATCACGCATCTGAGTTTGGATTTCCCGAGGAGAGTTAATCATCATTTCCTCGAGAACTTCGCAAGCGAGGTTATCCGTTAATGTGAGATCAGAGGGATCGCCACTAGCACAAACCCATCTAAAAGGTCCAAAGCCAAAATCGAAACACATAGGGCCCATAATATCCTGCACGTAACTAGGATATCTAAACTCCAGCCCATCTTCAGACATAATATCAGCTCCTGCTCTACTTGCTTCAAGTAGAAAAGCATTCCCATAATCGAAAAAATAAGTTCCCTTAGCAGTATGGCGATTAATCGATGAAGTATGGCGTCGTAACGTTTCCTGAATAAGAATTTTAAACTGCTCAGGTTTTTCTGCCATCATGGTATTCGACTCCTCAAAGGATATTCCTGCTGGGTAGTATCCTCCAGCCCATGGATTGTGAAGTGATGTTTGGTCTGAACCTAAATCTATATAAATATTTTGTTTGTCAAACTCTTCCCAAACATCCACCACATTGCCTAAGTAAGCATACGAAATAACTTCTTTAGAGGCAACAGATTCACGGACGCGATTCACGAGTTCGTTTATGTCTGTGATGACATGATCCACCCACCCCTGTTCGTGCCGCTTATACGCAGCTGCAGAACTTACCTCAGCACAAACTGTAACACAACCGGCAATATTCCCCGCCTTAGGTTGCGCGCCACTCATCCCACCTAGGCCGGAAGTGACGAATAAACGACCAGCAAGCGATCCATCTCCACCTCGTTTTTCTGCGATTCTTCGCCCAGCATTTAACACTGTTATGGTAGTCCCGTGTACAATACCTTGAGGGCCTATATACATATACGATCCAGCTGTCATTTGGCCATATTGACTTACCCCTAAGGCGTTCATTCGTTCCAAATCATCTGGCGAACTGTGGTTAGGAATGACCATTCCGTTCGTTACTACAACCCTAGGTGCGTCTGAGTGAGATGGGAAAAGTCCCATTGGATGGCCAGAGTAGATAGTGAGGGTTTGGGTTGAATCCATCTCACTTAAGTACTTCATCGTGAGCCTATACTGAGCCCAGTTCTGGAACACCGCACCATTTCCACCATAGGTAATTAACTCTTCAGGGTGTTGGGCAACAGCAGGATCCAGATTATTTTGAATCATGAGCATTATCCCTGCTGCCTGCTTGCACTTTGCTGGGTACCAATCAATAGGGCGGGCCTTTATTTGCTCGACAGGCATAAGACGATACATATAAACCCTCCCATAGTCCTTAAGTTCTTGAGCAAATTCTTGAGCTAAAACTAAATGTTGATTTGAAGGGAAATACCTTAAAGCATTTGCAAGGGCAAGCTCTTTTTCAGCCGCAGATAAGATGTCTTTTCTAACTGGAGCGTGGGAGACGTCTGCGCTTGGGTTTTTTGAAGGAGGTAAAACTGAGGGGATCCCCTCACTAATTGATTCTTTGAACTGTTCTAAATTCATCGTTTTTTTTTGTAGATTCCTGTCTTTTTATCAAAGCCGTAGGGACAATGCTTACAGCCGCTTTCACAGCAATGTCCACGCTTGAAATGGAAGGCTTCTGTAAATACAATAAACCCCTCTTCGGTTTTGTAAAAATCTTCTGGGTCTAAGTCTTTTGCCATCACCACAAATGTACGATTATGACTACCTTTGCACCTCCACCTACAACATCTTTATGAGCGATTTCCTAACGCACGAATGCGGCATTGCGCTTCTAAGGCTTAAAAAGCCACTCCAGTACTACATAGACAAGTACGGAACAGCTTTTTACGGTTTAAATAAGATGTATCTCTTAATGGAGAAGCAGCACAATAGAGGCCAGGACGGTGCTGGACTTGCAAACATTAAACTAGACGTAAGCCCCGGTAAAAGATATATTTCTAGAAAGAGGTCTATCGATGGAAAGCCTATTCAAGATATTTTCGAAAATATTATGGAACGTTTTGTGAATCTCAGTGCCGATCAACTCGCTGATGCTGATTTTCTTCAAGAAAACTTTGCTTTCACTGGAGAGGTTTCATTAGGCCACTTGCGTTATGGCACCTATGGAAAAAATGACATAGAAAATTGCCACCCATTTTTAAGACAAAATAACTGGCGTACACGCAACCTTGTTGTTGCAGGTAACTTCAACATGACTAATGTCGATGAGCTTTTCGATATTTTAATTGAGATAGGGCAGCACCCTAAACAAAAGTCTGATACGGTTACTGTACTCGAAAAAATCGGTCACTTTTTAGATGTAGAAAACCAAAATCGCTTCGACGCTTTAAAAGCGGAAGGATTAAATCATCAAAGTATCTCTGAAACAATTGCCGACACTCTAGATCTAGAAGGTGTGTTAAAATCTTCTGCTTCCACCTTTGATGGCGGTTACGCCATGTGTGGAATTTTGGGTCATGGCGATGCTTTTCTTCTCCGTGATCCCAATGGAATTCGCCCCGCATACTGGTATGAGGATGATGAAATTGTGGTTGCTGCTTCCGAGCGTCCTGTAATCCAAACCGCCTTCAATCTCACTGCAGATAAAGTGCACGAAGTAGAGCCAGGTCACGCATTAATCATCAAGCGTGATGGGTCCACTTCTATGCCTAGAATACTACCTGAAGCACCTCGTACAGCTTGTAGTTTTGAAAGGATTTATTTTAGTCGTGGAAATGATCTCGAGATATATGAGGAGCGTAAAGCCTTGGGCGAAATAGTCGTTCCTAAGATACTAGAAGCTATAGAGCACGACATCGATAATACTGTTTCTAGCTTTATACCTAATACAGCTGAAGTTTGTTATTACGGTATGATTAAAGGGCTAGAGTCACACTTAAATCAAAGTAAAATAGCCCGAATTAAAGGCCTCGGAACTCACCCTATTGATGAAGATGTTGAGAGTATTCTTAACGAACGTTTACGTATAGAGAAAGTGATTATTAAAGATGCTAAGCTCAGGACTTTTATTACTCAAGATTCATCAAGAGATGACTTAGTGGCTCACGTCTATGATATCGCTTACGGTTCTATTGTGAGGGGTAAGGACAATCTCGTTGTCATTGACGACAGCATAGTTCGTGGAACAACATTAAAACAATCTATACTTAGAATTCTGGACCGCCTTGGACCTAAGCGCATCGTCGTTGCTTCAAGTGCTCCTCAAATTAGGTTCCCCGATTGTTACGGAATTGATATGGCAAAGATGAATGACTTTATCGCTTTCAGAGCAGCAGTAGCTCTTTTGAAAGATAGAGGTCTAAATCATATTTTAACTGAAACTTATGAGAAATGTAAGGCGGAGTTGAAAAAGCCTTTAGGTGATATTCAAAATCCTGTGACAGCTATTTACGAGCCGTTTACAGCTGATGAAATTTCTGATAAGATTTCTTTACTCCTTACTCCAGAAGGAATGAGTGCTGAAGTTAAGATTATTTTCCAAACCATTGAAGGTCTGCACAAAGCTTGTCCTAACCACACCGGGGATTGGTATTTTACTGGGAATTATCCTACTCCTGGTGGAAATAGAGTAGTAAATCGCGCCTTTGTAAATTACATGGAGGGAAGCGACAAACGCGCTTACTAGGATTCCTCCATCTCGAATATGTATCGTCCGTTTATCGATGAAAACATCAAGACGGAGAAGATGTGTTAATATAAGACTACTCTACAATCAATTGTTTTGTTGAAACATTCTCTAAGCCCAGCTTTGAAGTTGCCGTATAGACTCCTTTCGCCCAAGAGCTAACATCTATCACACCAGAATTTACACCTGGCACAAGATTAAGCGTTTCAATTAAACGACCTGATATATCGCGAATTTCAATCTCGTCCGTGACGTGTGGGGCATTTACCCAACTGGCAAAAACAAATTGCACGTGCGAACTTGCGGGGTTAGGGAACATGGTGAAATCGAGCTTGGTCGATTCGGGATGGACTTCATCTGTCGCAACAGTGTAGAGCTGCAGGATCTCTGTATAGTCCTGTGTTGTCGTGTCTGGTCCTTCTATTATTTGAAAATGTGTATGTGTGACCATTGGAACAAAAGTCGTTGCAGAGTAAAACATGGCCAGGTCAAATAAATACATTACTTCACCTGTCATTGAGCTGTCCGTAATTTCTCTAGATAATGAAATCCTAGTAACATCCTCTAAATGTACTCCTCCGGGAAGGTCGAGGGCTCCAAAGCCATCTACGACACTCGAGACAATTCCTGATCGATGTGTTTCAATTCCTAAGATGTTTAGCACGATGTCAAACGTATCTGTCCATGTCTCGCCAAATGAAAAGGGGTAAGGGAAGTAAATTTCAGAATCAGAATATGGATAACTTACACCTCCTTCAACCCCACCGTAATACTCGAAAACATTTGGTCCGTAGTTATAATAATACTGAGCTCCCCCCGTTTCTAACATCCAGTTAGCATTTGGAAAATCATCCTCAAATGGGGATGGTATTGATGACAGTATCTGAGCGTTGTAAGAGTTAACCGTAAAAAAATTGCTATAATCCCAAGCCATATTTTCTCCCACTTCACCCGCTTCTGATAATTCTAATACGCCCATTGTATAGCCGTCACCTGATTGAAAAGAGGGTGCAATCAGGGTTTGGGCATTCAGCTTAGAAAAAGGAATAAGTCCTGAAAGTAAAACTGATAAAACCAGCAGGGTAATTGTGAAGCGCATCGTATAATTAATTAAATTGTGACACAAATATACCTTAATCTTCACTCTAATATGATAGAATTTATATCTAAACCATGGCC
>TARA_B110000459_G_scaffold193207_1_pt1 | contig 15472 bp, 9 predicted proteins | sample TARA_B110000459 | Tara Oceans TARA_B110000459 (sample SAMEA4398296) | marine metagenome | biome: Polar Biome; feature: [SRF] surface water layer (ENVO:00010504); material: water (ENVO:00002006), including particulate matter (ENVO:01000060) such as... | depth 5 m | reverse complement strand
AAATAACAGATGAAGGTTGTTTAGTAGGCAGTATAGAAACACCAATGGCTGTAGGTATAGTTGGAGGAGCATCCAGAGTACATCCTGTAGCAAAAGCCAATTTAGCAATACTAGGAGTAACTTCAGCAAGTGAATTAGCAGGAATTATCTGCGCAGCAGGGCTTGCTCAAAACCTTGGAGCGCTTAGAGCCCTTGCAACAAATGGAATTCAAGCAGGCCATATGAAACTGCATTCAAGAAATATGGCTGTTAGTGCAGGGGCAGAAGGTGAAGAGATAGAATTGGTAGCTGCAAAACTACAATCACACATCGGTCCAAAAACACAAACGGTTGTACAGAAAATCCTTGAAGAGTTAAGAAACTCTTAATTCACTCTTCTTCGAAACTCAAGGTTGACTGCACTGAACCTTCAGCTTCACCTTCTTCTTTGAGAACTTCTTTACCAACTAAGTCATCTAGTAGCCCAGTATTTTGAACCTGTTCTCTAAACCAAGCCTTCACTTTCTTTCTGTCTGTATAAGGACAACCAAAGGCTTCTGAAAAGCGCCTAGTAGTAGTTAATCTCCTAGTATTGCCATCTTTTCGGCGATCTATCATACCGTATTGAGCAAGTTCCCTGACATAGTCATATGCTTTTTGACCTAGAAATTCTATCAACCTGGATTGGGGCATAGGTTGGTGATAGGCAATTAGTGATGCTGCTTTGAGAAGTTTCTTTGGAATCTCTGTCTTAGCTTCTTTTGGAAGATGGTCAGCTATATCGGGCTTCACTTCAATAGCCCAACGGTCACCAACTTCTGCTATCTGTAATGCTCCACCTCTTCTCCTCTTGAGGGTCGCCCTCAAAGAATATAATGAGTCTAACATTTCATCCTCATCATAACCTAATGAGGCGCTCAACTGTGAAAGAGTCATAGAACGTCCAGCGCCAAAAAGGGTCGCTTCCAAAAGTGTATCTAATTGTATTTCAGTAATGTCAACAACCCCTTACTCGACCAACCATTCATGGTTTTGGAACTCTTCTTCTTTATCAGTAGCCTCTATTATTGGAATTCCCTGAGGTTCTTCACTTTCTAATTCAAGTTCTTTTGCCTTTCTTTCAGTTTCTTCTATTAGCCTAATTTTCTCTGCCCTTTTCTTGGCAAATTGTACTGAACCTGAATCTTCATTTTGTGAATCAATACTTTGCTTTTCATCCAATTCATCAATCGCATCTTTTACCTGTTGGAAGTCCTCTAATTCCGGCCATAAGTCCTCAAGCATAATATCGCCCTCTGGAGCAACTTCTTGACTGATAGAAGCAAAACCTCTATGAGTCAAAAATAACCCAGCAATAAAAGAAGTAACTTTTGCTTCATCTTGATAACCTTCGGGGATTACTCCAAACTTTTCTTCCAATATAGTTCTTAGATGAAGTTTAACATTTTGAACAGGTACTTTGTGACTTTCACTCTCAATACATGCTCTTCTTAGAGCAGACCAGCATCTTCCAATGTCACCTTCTAAATCTTCGTTATGCATTCTTCCGCCAATATTCTCTAAATAATCTTTTAATTCTTCTTGGTGGGCAATCCTATTCTCTTCTCTTAGCCTAAGGCCTTCTGCATCATCAGCAGCGTCTTTGAAAGCAGAAAGTAACTCGCCTAGGGTTACAGGCCTTCCTTCCTCTCTTCGAACTCTTTCACCAAATAATGAGGGCAAGATGTCATCTGCATCTCCTTGAAGAATAGAATTAGTGAATAAGAACGCTTCATCATCGTATTCAGACTCCCATCCAAAGTCAAATCCTTCATCCCACTCTTCTTCCTCATCAGTCCTTTGAACTCTGTCAAAAAGGTCTATGGCTTGATGGTGTAAAACTTCCCAAGAAAGGCGGATTAATCTACCACATGCTGGGAGGTCGAGGTTGTTAGAATTATTCTTGACACGCTGTGTGAAGAATTTTAAAAATTTAGATAGATCGATATTCCAAGCATCCAAGTCTTCTTCTCTAACAAGCGATAAAACAAGGGCTACAGAGCGGTCGAAAGGGTCCGACAAAGACCTAAACTCAGCTTCTTCTGTTTCTGCAATCGAAAGAATCCTATCTGCAAACAATTGTGCTTCAGCGGTCTCTTCTCCGGATTCAATTAGTTGATTAATAACATCCTGCCTAAGGAACCATTTGTCCAAAACTGCTTGTTGTTCAGCCAAAATACCACCTCAAAGTTCCTCTTCTGAATCTAATATCTCCGGCAAATCAATCTCTTCTTCAAGTATTTCTTCGGATAATGCTTCTTTCAAGTCTTGCAGTTCTTGAATATCTTCTGTCAGTTCAGCAGTTCTTTCTCCAAGCCCTTGCATAGTAGAATCTTCGTTCTCTTGAGGCTGGTCATCGATGATGTGATTCAGTAATCCACCTAGACTCTTTGGCGGAGATAATGCTTCAGGAACGGTCGGCATATCAAACTCGACTTGTTGAACTTCATCTCTCCTCAATGCATTCATTTTAGCAATCTTCTCAGCTTCTTCTTCCGCCTCAGCACCTAACTTTATGGCTCTTTCTCTATCGAAATCGACAATTCTACGACTACAACCATCGCCACCATGAGTGATGCCAATGTGATGGTCTGCAAGTCGAAGAGATACTTTTCTTAGAGTGACCATGATAAATTGTGCATTCTTACTTCTTTGCCTGCACATCTCGGCAATTCTTTCGGCGTTTGTAGCGTCTAGATTTTGATCAACTTCATCGAAGTAATAGAAAGGACTTGGGTCATAATCTTGAATTGCGAAGATAAGAGCCAAAGCAGCCATAGATTGTTCTCCCCCTGAGAGTTGAAGTCTACTTACCTTGGAAGACTTTCCTTTTGGCTTGGCCCATAACTCCAAACCACCCTTGAATGGCTCATCGATATTCTCTAGATATAGTTCACCTCTGCCTCCATCGCTAAGTACATTATATGAAACCTTGAAATTCTCATTTACTTTATCGAGGACTTTTAGTAGCCTCTCTTTTCTTTGAGTTTCTAATTTTTCCGTGACGTCGATAAGAGATGACCTACGCTTCTGTAATGTCTTGAAATCATCTTTCATTTCATTCAGCCTAGATTCGCAAGTCTCAAACTGTTCAATCGCTAACATATTCACTGGCCCGTAAGCTTCCATTCTTCTTTCGAGGGAACGAACCTTCTTTTCTGATTCACCGACTGAAGGCAGAGTAATATTTACATCAGCAGGCTGAATTCCCATATCATTCATCTCATACAGTAATTCTGAGAGTGCTGTTTCCTTAGTAATTAGAGAACGCCCTACTTCATCACTCATTCTACGCCTCGACTGAGCATCGGTGGCTTTCTGAGTAAGTGAAGTTCTAAGACTCGCTCTTTCATCGACTAGTTCTAGCCTTTCATCCTCTAAACCTTTGTTCTCTTCCAAAAATTCTGAGAGTTCTTCTTGCCTCTCTTTTAATTCTATAGAGTCAGTGCTAATAGACGATTTTAATTCTCCGACCAGTTCGGTTCTTTTACTAATAGACGTCTCAATGGAGCCGATTCTAGAACGATTCTCCTCAACTCTTTGGCTTAATAAATCTTGATGACTACTACCGCTTTCCAAAGCGGCTTCAGCCTTAGACTTGAGACCTTCAGCATCTAATCTCTTCATTTGTGCCGAGTGCATTCTATCTTTCAGATGACTTGGACTTGCTAATTCTACTGCCTCTCTAGCGGATATGCAATTGGCTTCCATTATCTCAAATTGGTTTTGTGAATTATCTAATTCACCGAGATTGGCTCTAGCCAGCATCTCAAGTTCATTCAATTTTTTCTCAATATCTGCAACTGCACCTAGAGATTTATTATGCGCTGATTTGGCTTGCTTCATCTCAGCACGCCATTCTTGTAGTTTCACTGCATCGTCGCCATCGGAAAGTTCGTTGATATTTACACGAATAATTTGTTGTTGCCTTCTAGACTCTATAAGTGCTGCAGAAACTGTATCTGACATCAATCTAAGTTTCTCGACTTCTCCAGAAAGTTTCTCAACTTCAGAAGCGCCCTTTATTCGGCCACCAAAGGACACTGACATCTTTCGCTTTGAGCCTCCGACCATGGCACCTCCTGCTTCGGTTACATCCCCTCTTAGAGTCACTAAACGAATACCGCCCATGTGAGACCTAGCAGTAGACATCGAATCTACAATCAAAGTATTTCTCAAAACAAACCTTATCGCTATATCGATTTTAGGATCATAATCTAATAATTCATGGGCAAAACCAATGACTCCAGGTTTCTTGGAAACCATCACTGCTTTACCAGCAGCTCTTGTATTTGTCAATTTATTTAGTGGAAGGAATGTTGCCCTTCCAGCTCGATTTTCTGCTAACCATCTAATCGCTTGAGCTGCGACTTCATCACTTTCTACAACTAGGGAAGTCATACCTCCGCCGATTGCGGTTGATAATGCTGATTCATGAGAGTCGTCTACAGGAGCACATAGCTCTGCTATAGAGCCGATAATACCTCTCAGTTCACCTCTATCTCTCGCTGCAATAATAGCAGCAGCCCCTCCAGCCATTCCCTTTGAACCACTAGAAGTCTCCATCTCTGACCTTGTTCTCTCAAGTTTTCTTTCTGTCTCTCTAAGTTTAGATTCTATTACTTGAGACTCCTCAACTAGATTTTGTTCGGAATTCTGAGCGGCCATGAGCCTTCTAGATAGTTCACCACGGTCTTTATCTGCAGATTTGCCTGACAGTTCTTCCCCTTGAATTTCTAGTTCTCCCAAGGCCAGTCTTGCTTCTTCAGACGAATCTTGAACTTGAGATAATTGTTCTGAAATCACTTCGGCTTGTGCGGCTGTTCTATCGACTTCACTTTGTGATTCTGCTAGTTTACCTCGTGCATCTTCAAGTTGTTTAATCGCCTTAGAGAGAGACCTAGATAATTCTGCACTTTCATCATTTGATGATTCCATGATCTTGGTAATCTCTATCTCTTCAGATTCGGCTTCTTTGAGGGCTTTTCGAGAATCTTCTAAGTCTTGCTTTGCCGATTCTAGAGAAGCGGTGAATTCTTCCAGTGAAATAATGGCGGACTCCAACTGAGACTTCAATGATTCAAGTTCCAATTTATCCTCAGAGTTATTCGTAATAGCATCTTCCACCTTATCCTTATTGCCGTCTATCTTAAGATGTAAATCGTAAATTTGTTTGTTAAGGCCATTAGAATCGCCCCCCATTAATTCTTCAATTTGCTTCTGAAGAACGCCTATTTGATCTTCCAAGGCCATCAATACTTTGGCCCCTTCCTTAACTTCTGATTCCAGTAAGTTGGCTTCTTCCAAATACCGAGTTTGTTCACCTAGTTGGTACTCTTTCTCTGCCAGTTGACTGGCATAATTAGATTGGTAAGCAGTAACCCTTGCTTGATTTAATTCATCAGCTAAATCTTTTGCCTTGAGCGCAATATCCTTTTCTTTTCTGAGATCTTTTAGTCGAACTTTCTGCTCTTCTTCAAGTAGCCCAATTCTTTCAATATAATTTTCTACATTTTCTTTTTGCTTGTCTGCTTTTCTAATCTCCTCATCATATGAGGTGACACCTGCGACGCTATCGAGAACTTTCCTTCTCTCCTTAGAAGTCATTTTTGCAAGGCTAGCAACGTCTCCTTGTAGCACTATATTGTAACCGTCAGGCCTAGCATTTGCTGCTCCTAGAATCCGGTGGAATGACTTCTGAGTACTCTCTTCCCCATCTAGAAGATACTGCGTAACAACATTGTTAGACTTGGTCAATCTAATAGAACGAGTCATTCTAACTTCATCAGAATCAATTGGCAATCTCCTCCTGCTAGTCGAGAGCACTGGATTTGCAAAAATAAGCGTCACTTCACAGGCACGAGCTGGTTTGGAATTCTTCCCTCCATTGAAGATTAAATCCTTAGAATTTTGTGCTCTAATCGTCTTATTAGAACGTGGACCTAGAACGAATTGAATCGCATCGCCACAATTGGATTTACCTGAGCCATTAGGCCCTGTAATAGCAGTGAATCCTCGGTCCAGAGGAATCATCACTTCCCCCTTGAATGACTTAAAATTAGATATCTCAATTGCTTTTAGGTACATTACCATCCCTCATTCGGAAAAATATCTCCGACCTTATCAGGGTCATCGGGAATCTAGGGGTATTAAACTATGCGAGGCATTAGAACTCAATACCCCGTTTTTGATAGGCCTTGAAAGTAGCCGAAATGGGTGAATCAAATGATTCCTGTAAAGCCGCATTTCTTACAACCCCCGCCTTTACAATAGGGGCAAGTAGCTTTTACCTTGATATTACTTTTACTTCTTGACATTGAAAGTCTTGAATCTCTATTCATTAATGGAGACCTGGCCACTCTTTTTTGTTTACCTTGGAGCTCCTCTAACGGTCTAGCGGTTGTTCCGAATGTCGACCGGAATTTTTCTGCAACTTCACGTCTGTTTTCTAATCTATCATGAGTTTGTTCGATGGCTTCAGCCTCCCAATATTTAGGCCCCCGCATCAAAAACGCTCCAAGGACTGCAAGTCCAATCTGGACTAACATTGGTGATACGTCAAAAGGAATTAGAGTTGCTATTCCTTCTGAACCCACTGCAGTTGGGAGTAACTTCAATCTATCAATAATGGCCAAGCCAAAGAATGCACACCCGGTGGCAAACATTATTTTTCTAATTCTTTGCGCCCAAATACCTTTTTGTGGTAATTTTAACTTTCCAACCATCAAAATGAATATCCCTTCACCGAGAAGCAAGAAATCGGCCCCATTCCATTCACCTACAGGCCCTAAGCAAAAACTATCATTGCCATCTGCAAGTTCTTTTTCTATTTCAGATAGAGCACAATGCGGCTCCAACATCTTCATAACATCTAATTTCGAAGGTTCTGCACCATCGATTATTTCAGGAGCGATTAGTCCAAATTGAACGTTGACAAAGACAAATAAGGCCATAGAAAGGCCGATTATTGTTGCCAAATTACGCCTAATAGCCCCCATATTACAACGACAATGAGGGTACATGATAGTGATATCGCTTCACAATAGTTCAAATGAGGGAATCTTTACCGCCTATTAGAGGGGTTTTATGGCTCACATAATCATCATCGGAAGCGGCATTGCTGGATTATTTGCTGCTTTGAAGATAGCCGACTCAGGTAACGAGGTAACTGTAATCACTAAACAGAGACTCAAAGACTCATCAACAAATTGGGCTCAAGGCGGAATTGCAGGAATTCTTGATAAAACAGACATAGCAGGAATAGATTCTCACATTCAAGACACCCTAAATAGTGGGGATGGAATGTGTGATGTGAACGTCGTAAATGAAGTTATTAATCGGGCTAGTGAATGTATTCACGAATTATTAAAAATTGGAGTACGTTTTGAAAAGAACGATTCCGGGAATTTTCGATTAGCGAAGGAGGGAGGACATTCTTCAAGACGAATTCTTCACTCAAAAGACGCTACTGGGAAAGAAATTGAAAGAGCTTTAAGCAATGCAGCTAAAAAGCATCCCAATGTTAGTTTGAATCCAAATATGCTCGCAATTGATTTAATTCAAAAAGAACATCAAAATCCAAGTGCTGGGATTTCAGGAGTATGGTGTTTAAATCAAGAAACCAATAAAGTGGAAACCTTTTCGGCAGACTCAATAATTTTAGCGACGGGAGGAGTTGGTCAATTATGGACACAGACAACAAATCCAAGTGTGGCAACTGGAGATGGACTTGCCATGGCTTGGAGAGCGGGAGCGAATGTTAAAGATATGGCATTTATTCAATTTCATCCAACCGCACTATCTATCTCAAAAGACAGACCATTCTTGATAACTGAGGCTTTACGAGGAGAAGGTGGAGTCATTCTAGACAAAAGTGGACTAAAGAAATGGATAGATGATTGTGATGAATGTATTAAAAATAATATTGACTCACCATTACCGGATAAATATTCTTTCATCTTGGAATTCTCTCCACTAGGTTCAATGGCTACAAGAGATATTGTCGCCAGGTCGATAGATATAAATCTCAAAAAAACTGGAGATAATAGTGTGTTCTTAGTCACTTCACACCTCGATAGTAAGCATTTACAAGAAGAGTTCCCAAATATACAATCCCGATTAAACCGCCATAATCTGAAATTAGGAATCGACCACCTACCAATCGCTCCTGCAGCACATTACATAGTCGGAGGTCTGGATGTTGATAATTTTGGAAGACCTATGCTAAGAGAAGAAAACAAGATAATACCATCACTTTATGCCATTGGAGAAGTGGCTTGTACCGGTATGCATGGAGCAAATAGACTGGCGTCTAACAGTTTACTTGAAGCGGTTGTGTATGCAGATAAAGCCGCCAACCATATAATTGAAAATACCCCTATTTATGAAGAAAAAGAATCACCTGAATGGAGAGAAGAAGGGTTAGATTCCTTAGTTGAGCATGCTCCAATTGTCAATGATTTGATGTTACTCCGCTCTACTATGTCTCAAGAGGTTGGAGTTGTTAGAAGGTTTCAACGTCTAGAAAGAGCCTCAAGAAGGTTAGAACTTCTTGGTCAAGAAGTTGATCTAATCTGGAGAAGTTCCCTAGCGAGTAGAGAGATAGTCGAATTAAGAAATTTAATCTTAGTTGGTCAATTAATCACTTTTGATGCACTAGCAAGGACTGAAAACAGAGGCTTGCACTATAATTCCGACTTATCATGAATTAATAGATTTGATTAATTCAGTCAACATATTATTTCTTGGAGTTGCAATTCCGTACCTTTCTGCTCTTTGTACAACTACTTGGTTTAGAAACTCTATTTCAGTAGACCTGCCTTTCTTTACATCTTGTAACATACTACAGAAGTTATTTGATGTTGATTTAATAACTTCATGTAATCTAGAGTTCAGTTCTTCATCCGAAGGTAGATTTACTCTTTCCTGCCTTGCAATATTAGCCCCTTCTATCATTATCGAGGAACATAATTCGAATAGATTAGATTGTAATAGAAATCCATTTTCGCATCCTATCAAAGCAGCCACAGGGTTAATTGCAATGTTTAGTAAGACTTTGCTCCACACTAATTTTCTTCCATCATCTTCCCATTTAGGGTTCAATCCTGACTCTGAAAGAAGATTCATTACTAATTTTGCTTCGTTTAATCCTGGTCCTTCACCAAATTGACCTATCGAGATATTACCTCTACCTGCCCAATTTACAATTCCTGGTGCAGGCCTCCAAGCGCCATGTGATATCGATGCTGCAAATACTCGATGAGGTCCGAAGAAATCCATACACACCTCTACATGCCCAAGTCCATTACTTAAACAAATCACTTTAGAATTTTCATTCAATAAATTTATTGATTTCTCCATAAGAGATACTACGTCATTAGCCTTACAGGTAATGAATAAAATATCAATTTGTTTTTCCAAGCCGGTGTAAAAACCCACTTCATCTAAAGAAATAATCATTGATTCATCTTTGATAGTAAATGAATCTAAGCCTTCAACCTCAATGCCATTTAGTGCCATTGCAGAACCATGCTCCCCTCTGGCATGTATCAAAATATTATCAACACCATAATTAGAAATCTTAGCAGCAATCAAAGAGCCGATTGAACCGGCTCCCAATATAGCTACATTCAATTTATCAACCTCACATATAACTTCCAAGATAAATGTATACTTGGCCATCTTGATGGTCCAGTCGCATTGTTGAAAAGGTACTATTAGATGGTGAAAAGTCGAAATTATTGACACCTTGTTTGAGGGTCGAGGTTGATTCTAGTAGCATCCATTCCTCTGCCCCATCCCCTAAAGTAGTCTGGATAATATTAATTGGAATCGATTCATTGGAGGGGTTATAAATCTCAAAGTCTGCCATTTCTGGATGTAATAAAGTCCCATTCATTGCCGCAGCCCAAATATTTGTCCATAACCGATGCATAACTCCTTCACGAATCAAAACCAATTCAGGTCCCCTTTCTACTGATACATTAGTTTGAGGAAGTGGGTGATTTGGATTTGCACATATTGAGAGTTCATTAGAATCTGGAACCTTTAGAATAATCGAAGTATTTTCTTTGATGCTAGGGATCTGTGCAATATCTCTATATTCCATATCCCAAATCCATGACTCATTTTCACTTGATGGCTTAGCAGGAGTACTTACTTTTGGATCTAGAGCGCAATACTCTGTCGAAGTCGATAATATTTGGCCAGGGCTCATTACTATACCCCAGCCTGAGACATTCGAGTCAGATATTTCCCACCCAGTTGAAGGAATTATGGCTCTGTTAGAAAGGCTCGGCTGACCTGGGAGGAAAATCGATTCACCCAGTTTAATTGTATTCAATTCGGTTGACCTCATCAAAATTATAGCGTCTTGACCACGTATACAAAGGGAATGAACTCCAGACTCTAATACGGTCTCTAGGCCTTGTTGCCCCTCAATCCAGTACATACGGGTTTGGAATTGAATTGATGAAGATTGAGGGAAAGACACATTTACTGGTTCGTCAGAATCTATAGAAAAAGATGCACATCTTTTAATTTCCCCATTGGAATTTATTAATTCCCAATCAGACAAAGGATATGCCGGTAAGTCTGGATAAGCAAGTATAGTATCAAATTTAGCAACTGAATCAATGTATGTGATTAGATAGAATTCTTCTGCCACCGGCTCAAAGTTGGAAATATTCCATGTTAAGTTAAGATAGACTGAAGAGCTTTTTCCAGGTAATATATCATCACCACAACCTAATTGTTCAATAGAAATAGAATCGTCATCACTACAAATCCAATTAACTTCCCAATTATTGGAAACAACCCCATCTAGCCTTGCTAAATCAAGCGACCAATGTTGGGTTATCGCTGAAGGATTAATCACTTCAACTTCCAAGTTACCGTACCAGGCACCTTCTTCTTCTATTATCTCAAATTGATCATCGAACTTATATTCAATTGATTCATCCCAGTTTTCATCCATAGTAAAAGGCGTCTGACTTGGTAAAGAAATCATAAAAATTAGGAATAAAACCATGCCTATTCTAGAAACAGAGGTTGGCTCTATCCCTTTAGCTTCATCCAGAACTATTGGTACTCTTTTATCCGAACCCATAAATAAAAGTAAAGGGATTATTACACCTAATATTGGCAACCAAATAGTAAATCCTTCAAATGCTCCAAACATCCACGCAAATACTAGAATAATCATGAATAGGAAGAATTGGTTAGATGAGTTACGAGCATTATCTAAACCAACTCGAGCTACGAGTATACGACCTCCTGGGAATGTCGGTATTGGAAGAAGTGATATCCATCCATAGAAACACAGTAGAGTTCCTGCTTTAGTAAATGGATGAGCCCATAATAGCCTTACCGACATATCGTCAAAAGAGGCTATGCTGATTAAATTGACTAATAATGGGGAATCTGAAACATATTGCATCGAGGTTATTTCTACAAACTCTGGAGTCATGAATAGCCCCCATATCCACAAGATTGTTCCAAAAGAAATGAAAATTAAAGGTACTGATAAGGATACCCAACCTAGAGACTGACGGTTCTTCCATGGCCTTGCATCCATCCGAGGTAGTGATGGAATAAGTAGTAAGCCAAAAGGCCAAATCAAGTATGATTTAGATAAAACTCCTAAACTGAATAGGGCAATTGTTGGCTCTGGAAGCGGAAATAGATGACCTACACGAATTCCATAACTTTCGGCCCATTTCTTTTGAATAAAGGAAGCAGCCAGCATAATTGAGATTACTGGCAAGGCATATCCAATAATAGCATCAATCAAAAGAGACTCATGGAACCATCCGCCGTTTGGAATTGCTCCTTCCATCCAATACATCCCTGCCAAGGTCAGAGATATCGCAGTCAATGACCACATAGTCAGCAAACTCTTGGCCGATGGGAATTGCCTCTCGGGAAGAGGTAGAACCTGTAAAATCCAAGGATCTCCAAAATCTAATTTTATCATCCAACCTAACTTTTGCAAGTACCCATTGGCCTCATCTACAGATTCATGAACATCTTGCTCTTCTTTTGCATCTGCTTTCCAAACAGGCCACCGACTCCCACCTATTTCTCCATAAAGGTGGAAATATCTCTTGAGAATTGATTCTAATAGTTGCTTTTGATTCCAAGATTTCTTTTGGGCAATCAATTGTTCGACATCTTTCGAATCGTCGTTCGCGGCATCACTAAGACTTGACATACGACTTCCTCGGTATCAACCTGTGAGTCCTTCCCTACTTTAACCATCGGCGGATAAATGATTAAAATTATAATCACTTGTTCTTGAAACGCTTTAAACGGAATGTCTCTTCTCTTTCCATTTCTTCAAGACGTAGTTGTATAAACACTCTCGCCTCTTCAAGTTCTGGTATCACTTTGAATTCAAGGGCATTTACACGCCTCTTCGTTGCTTCTATTTCTTCTAAAAGCCTCTTCAGTGTGGCTTCCATCTCAGAAGCAGTTACGATTTTCCCAATCAAGTTACTAAAGGATTCTCCAGCCTCATCGATATAAGGAGAAGAACCTATGTAACCTACTCCTCTTTCTTTGAATGTCGATTTCAAATTAGAACCGCTAACGCTAGGAACAACAACTCCCATGATATTTCGTCTTTCTACCTCTACTTCAGGGTGGGCACTATTGGCTATTGCCGTTGCTCTGACTGCCAATCCACCTTCGATAGCATTTGCCAAATCGATTCTTTGCTTAGCCAAACGATAAGATTCTGTCAAATCACGCTTTGCTTCAATCATCTTTGACAATAATTGACGGAATTCATGAAACAAACCATCTCTCTTCATTTTCAGAAGTTTATATCCATTCTTGGTTTGTTTAATCCTAGCCTTGAGCTTGATTAGTTCACTTCTTGTTGGTTTAATGTCCAAAGCCATGAAAAATCACCTCAATTATCGTATTCACTCTCTGTTCTCGGGATGATACTTTTCAATCCACTTTTGGTCAAGACGTACTAGATACTTGGTATCAATAGATGACATCAAAGACCAGCAAAGGTCTAGTGTTTCTTCTATAGAACGGTCTTCATCTCTAGTTTGCCTTAGGAACTTATCTTCAAAGACACCGGAGAAAACAAGTAATTGCTTGTCACGCTCATTCAAAGCATCTTCACCAACAATGGCAACAAGTCCTCTCAGTTCACGACCCTGAGCATAAGCTGCATACATTTGGTCAGATACTGATTTGTGGTCTTCTCTAGTAGTTTTCTCACCAATACAGGAACCCATCAAACGAGACAATGAAGGTAATACATTGATCGGTGGATAAATTCCTTGTTGGTGCAATTCACGAGAAATTACAATCTGTCCTTCAGTAATATATCCTGAAAGATCAGGGATTGGGTGAGTAATATCATCACCAGGCATTGTTAAAATCGGGAATTGAGTAATTGAACCCTTCTTACCCTTAACAATTCCAGCACGCTCGTAAAGCATTGCCAAATCTGTGTACATATATCCTGGGTAACCTCTCCTACCTGGAACTTCTTCACGTGCTGCCCCAATTTGCCTCAAAGCATCACAGTAGTTTGTCATATCAGTATAGATGACCAAAACGTGGTAATCTTTCTCGAAAGCCAAGTACTCTGCTGCTGTCAAAGCAAGACGTGGAGTAATAATCCTCTCAACCGCAGGGTCGTCTGCAAGGTTAACAAACAGTACTGCATTCTCTAGAGCGCCGGTTCTTTCCAAATCAGAACGGAAGAAATTATATTCTTCAGCAGTAATTCCCATAGCACAGAATACTACAATAAATTCTTCATCTGAACCCTTTAGTTTTGCTTGACGTGCAATTTGTAGAGCGATATCATTGTGAGGAAGTCCTGATGCGGAGAAAATTGGAAGTTTCTGTCCACGAACAAGTGTTGTACAACAGTCGATTGCTGAAATTCCTGTTTGGATGAAATCGTGAGGACTTTGACGGCTATATGGATTGATAGCTGCCCCAATAATATCTGCCTTTTCATCAGCAACAATTTGTGGTCCACCATCTCTTGGTCTACCTGCTCCATCGAGGATTCTTCCTACAAGTTCAGTACTAACTGGAAGTTTAAACACATCCCCCATGAAAGTAACTCCTGCTTCTCTGTCAATCTTTGCAGTACCTTCGAAAACTTGAACGATGACTAAGTCATCTGAGGTATCGAGTACTTGTCCGTTCTTGATTGTACCATTGGATAATCTCAAAGTAACAATTTCACCAAATGCTACAGGCTCAGTTTTATTCAAAAAGACCAATGGTCCCTTAACGTCAGTAATTGTTCTGTATTCTTTTCCACTCATGTTTATCCCTCCTAGTTCTCCTCTACCGTATTGGCGATTTCTTCATTCATTGATTTTATCATTCCTTCGATGGTATCGATATATCCTTTCTCGAACCTTCCTCTCATCAAGTCGGTTCTTGCTGGGATGTTTACGACATCGTTTAGTTGTCCGCCATTAGCCATTGCAGACTTAGCAGCATCTTGGAAAGATAGGATGGCTTTAGCCATCTTATATTGCAAATGGATGTCACAGTATGCATCGACTTCGTGGAAACCATTCTGTTGTAAGAAGAATTCACGAATCATTCTTGCGACTTCAAGAGTTAATTGCTGGTCGACTGGTAGAGCATCAGAACCGACCAATTGTACAATCTCTTGTAATTCAGCCTCAACCTGTAATAGACCGCTAATCTGTGTTCTTACTTCAGGGAAGTCTTGGGCTATGTTATCTCTAAACCACTGGTCAAGACTCTGTGGATAGAGTGAATAAGAATTCAGCCAGTTAATCGCAGGGAAGTGTCTCTGTCTTGCAAGACCTGCATCCAGACCCCAGAATACCTTGACAATTCTCAATGTTCCTTGAGAAACTGGTTCAGATATATCTCCACCTGGTGGAGATACTGCACCAATAACTGTTACTGATCCATCATCACCATTCAAAGTTTCAACACGACCTGCTCTTTCGTAGAATTCTGCAATTCTTGAAGATAAGTAAGCAGGATATCCTTCTTCACCAGGCATTTCTTCAAGACGTGATGAAATTTCACGCATTGCTTCTGCCCATCTGGAAGTTGAGTCAGCCATCAAAGCCACATCATATCCCATATCACGGAAATACTCAGCGATGGTAATTCCAGTGTACACAGATGCCTCACGAGCAGCAACAGGCATATTGGAAGTATTAGCAATCATAACGGTTCGTTCCATCAATGGCTTGCCGGTGTTCGGGTCAATCAGGTGAGGGAACTCATCAAGAACTTCAGTCATCTCGTTTCCTCTCTCACCACATCCAATATAGACAACAAGTTGTGCATCGGAATATTTTGCTAACGATTGTTGTGTAACTGTCTTACCAGACCCAAATGGACCAGGGATTCCAGCTGCTCCACCTTTAGCAAGTGGGAACAGGAAATCAAGAATCCTCATACCAGTAACTAGTGGTGTGTC
>TARA_B110000459_G_scaffold181619_1_pt1 | contig 15543 bp, 28 predicted proteins | sample TARA_B110000459 | Tara Oceans TARA_B110000459 (sample SAMEA4398296) | marine metagenome | biome: Polar Biome; feature: [SRF] surface water layer (ENVO:00010504); material: water (ENVO:00002006), including particulate matter (ENVO:01000060) such as... | depth 5 m | reverse complement strand
TTATCAAGTTTATACTTACTTACGTCCATACCAAACGCAAGGTTCTTAATCTCAACCAATTCTTCAAGTTCCGTGAGAGACTTTTTACCAAAGTTACGGAATTTAAGTAGGTCATTTTTATTAAAAGCAACTAGATCACCTAATGTTTCAATATCTGCAGCTTTCAGGCAGTTAAGAGCACGAACACTAAGATCCATATCAGCTAGCTTTGTTTTAAGCAACTGTCTCATATGAAGACTTGATTCATCAAACTCTTCTGCTTCTTGCTGATTGTCTGTTTCTAATGAAATTCGCTCATCAGAGAAAAGCATAAAGTGATGAATAAGAATTTTAGCAGCTTCTTGAAGTGCATCTTTAGGTGTTATACTACCATCGCAATCGAGTTCAAGAATTAACTTCTCATAATCAATACGTTGTTCAACACGAAAGTTTTCGATGCTGTATTTAACGTTACGAATAGGAGTAAAGATACTATCCATTGAAATTGTTCCTAATGGAGCATCAGCACGGACATTCTCATCAGCTTGGACGTATCCACGTCCTTTACCAATGGTCAGTTCCATCTTTAGCTCTACACCTTTTTCCATACGGCAGAGAACAAGGTCAGAATTCATCACCTGAAAGGCGGATGTAAACTTTCCAAGGTCACCAGCTGTTAAAGCTGTTTTACCTTTTACAGAAACAGTTACAGTTTCAAAATCAGTTTCTTCAATCTGACGTTTAAATCTAACCTGCTTAAGGTTAAGAATTAGTTCAGTCATATCTTCCATAACACCCTTAATAGTAGAGTATTCGTGATCGACTCCGTCGATACGTACAGAAGTAATAGCGAATCCTTCGAGTGATGAAAGTAGTATACGACGAAGCGCATTACCTACAGTTACACCAAATCCAGGTTCGAGGGGGCGGAATTCGAAGCGACCAGTATACTCAGAAGAGTCTAACATAATCACTTTGTCCGGTTGTTGAAAATCGAGAATAGCCATGAATATTGCGGTTCTAGATTACTTAGAATATAATTCGACAATTAAAGACTCCTTGATGTTTTCAGGAATCTGATCACGAGTTGGAGAGCTAACCAAAGTTCCAGACATAGCCTGAACATCCCAGTTTAACCATTCGTGATTTTGAGCACTTGAGCCTAAAGCCATTGAAATAACTTCAAGAGACTTGCTCTTTTCTCTTACACCCACAACATCGCCAGGGCGAACATTGCAAGAAGGAATATTAACAACACCACCATTTATAGTGATATGTCTATGAGATACTAACTGACGTGCTCCTCTACGTGTTGGGCTTAAGCCTAAACGGAAAACAACATTATCTAATCTCGTTTCACACATCTGAAGAAGAATCTCTCCAGTAATACCTTGCTTAGAACTAGCTGCTTTAAACAAGTTAGAAAACTGCTTCTCTAATATGCCGTATGTATACTTAGCTTTTTGCTTTTCTACTAATTGAACAGAGTACTCAGACTCTTTCTTTCTACGACGAGTATTTCCGTGTTGCCCAGGTCCATAGGTACGACGCTCAAGCGCTTTATCTGGTCCGAATATCGCTTCTTTGAAGCGACGGGCAATTTTTGATTTGGGTCCGCGGTAACGTGCCATGATTAAAAATTCTTTATTTGATATTATTAAACGCGGCGACGCTTTGGAGGGCGACAACCATTATGAGGTAGAGGCGTTACATCTACTATCTCTGTTACTTGAATTCCCATGTTGTGAAGAGTACGAATTGCACTTTCACGACCAGAACCAGGGCCTTTCACAAAAACTCGAACTTTTTTTAGTCCAAATTCCATTGCTTCTTTACCACAATCCTCGGCAGCACATTGTGCAGCATAAGGAGTGTTCTTTTTAGAGCCACGAAAACCCATTTTCCCAGCACTTGACCAGGATATCACCTGCCCTGTTGTATTTGTCAGGGAGATAATAATGTTGTTAAACGAAGAGTGGATGTGAGCTTCTCCGACGGAGTCAACTTTTACCTTTTTCTTCTTCTTGGCGAGTTTTGCCATAATCAGTTATTTGGAGGTGATCAGTCCTTGCGGACAAATTAATTGAGTGTAAACTCGTTTGTTATTATTGCTTCTTATTAGCTACAGTCTTCCTTCGCCCTTTACGAGTTCTAGAATTATTCTTTGTGCGTTGACCGCGCAAAGGTAAACCGTTACGATGACGGATTCCTCGGTAACAACCGATGTCCATTAATCGTTTAATATCTGATTGTGTCTCAGATCTTAATTCTCCTTCAACTTTGAAGCCTGAACCAATAATGTTACGAATTGAACCGACTTCATCGTCGCTCCATTCATCAACATTCTTGTTTGAGTCTACGCCTGCTTCAGCAAGAACTTTAAGCGCACGACTACGACCAACGCCGTAGATGTACGTGAGGGAAATTGATCCGCGCTTTTTGCGGGGGATGTCTACACCAGCTATACGTGCCATGAGTATATTGAATTTGCAATATCAGGTTTAACCCTGACGTTGCTTCATTTTAGGATTCTTTTTGTTAATGACGAATAGTCGTCCTTTACGGCGAACGATCTTACAATCTGCCGTTCGCTTCTTTATGGATGCGCGTGTTTTCATAGGGCTGATTTTTTACTTTTTATATCGAAAAGTGATACGTCCTTTAGACAAGTCATATGGAGACATTTCAACTTTCACACGGTCACTAGGTAAAATTTTAATGTAATACATTCTCATTTTACCGGAGATATGAGCAGTAATTACATGCCCATTTTCTAGTTCAACTCTAAACATTGCATTAGACAATGCTTCTAAGATGGTTCCATCTTGTGTGATAGATGCTTGTTTCGCCATTCGTTAACTTATTTATTGTCGACCTATTTCGTTTTATTAATAACTCTTTCTATTTCTAAAAAACTTGAGAGGATGTCGGCCTGCCCTTTCCGTACCACTATATCGTGTTCGAAGTGTGCAGAAACCCTATTATCGCTTGTCACAATTGTCCAACCATCCTTATCTGTATGCACATCGCGCATACCAAGATTGATCATCGGTTCAATAGCTAGTACCATACCATCTACTAAACGTGGGCCGTTTCCACGGCGACCATAATTAGGAACTTCTGGTGCTTCATGGAGCTCTCGCCCCAATCCATGACCAACCAATTCACGAACCACTCCATAACCAAATGATTCAGCATGCTTTTGACAAGCAGCTCCTATATCGCCAATGCGCTTACCAACGATCGCTTGATCTATCGCTAAAGTAAGGCACTCCTTTGTGACTTTTAATAATTCTCGAATCTCAGGATCAACATCACCTACTTCAAAAGTGTAGGCACTATCGCCATAAAATCCATTCATTAGCGTACCACAGTCTATTGAAACAATATCACCATTTTGTAATGGATTATCGTTTGGAATACCGTGGACTACAGCTGAATTGACAGATGTACAAAGTGTATTAGGGAAACCCCCATAACCTTTGAACCCTGGTTCAGCACCATTATCTCGGATAAATTCCTCAGCAATGGCATCTAACTGTAGTGTAGTTACTCCGGGTTTAACCAGTGCAGCTACTTGAGCTAAAGTCCTCCCAACAAGCAATGAACTTTTGCGAATAAGTTCGACCTCTTCTTCCGTTTTAATACGGATTCGTCGTCCTAAACTCATTTCGCAATTATCCGCCAAGTCCGCCCACAGGTGACTGTGAACGACTTCGCATCTTTCCAGTCTTCATTAAGCCGTCATAATGACGAGAAAGCAAGTAGCTTTCGACTTGTTGAAGAGTGTCTAGAATAACTCCAACCATAATCAAGAGCGACGTTCCGCCAAAGAATATGGAAAATGATTGTGAATGTGTTAAACCTAGGTTAAATACAATCGCCGGCAATATCGCAACTAATCCAAGAAAAATCGCACCCGGCAGGGTGATTTTTGATAAAACTTCATCTAAAAACTCGGCTGTAGCTCTACCAGGTTTAATACCAGGCACAAAACTATTCTGACGCTTTAAATCATCAGCCATTTGATTTGGATTAACCGTAATAGCAGTGTAAAAATATGTGAAAGCAACGATCATCAAAAAGAATAATAGATTGTAGCCTACACCATTAAAATCACTCAAACTTTGCAAAAATGAATTCCCTTGTAATGACTCAGATTGAGTCATATAAAGTGGAACAAACATTATTGCTTGAGCGAAAATAATCGGCATTACACCTGAAGAATTCACCTTTAATGGAATAAAACTTCTAGCACCAGATCCTGAAGGCATCATGCTATCAGCTTGTTGCAACTTAGCCATTTGTACAGGAACCTTTCGTATGCCTTGTACTAAAGCAACACTCGCGCCTATCACAATTAAGAAGAAAGCCATTTCTACTAAGAAAAAGTAAATCGTAGAATCTGGATGAACGAATTCTTGTATTAGGGCTTGTGGAAAAGTAGCAATGATACCTATCATAATAAGTAATGATATACCGTTACCGACACCTTTATCAGTAATACGTTCACCTAACCACATAATAACAAGAGTACTACTTACAATAATCATTATTGCAGAGAACCACCAGAATGTAGTAGGGTTAACAACAGCACCAGGCACAGACACTACTGTTGAAGCTAAGTATCCTGGAGCTTGTACAACTGCGATAGCAATAGTGAGAAATCTCGTCCATTGAGTGATTTTTTTTCTACCACTTTCACCCTCAGCTTGTAATTTTTGTACAGCGGGGACAGCAATGCTCATAAGTTGAACAATAATAGAAGCAGAGATATAAGGCATAATTCCCAAAGCAAAAATAGATGCTCTTGTGAATGCTCCACCTGTGAATAAAGATAAAATATCTCCTAATCCACCACTCCCTAAAGAGTTCATTTGCTCAGCAAGAACGTCACTATTAACGCCAGGAATAACAATAAATGAACCTATTCTATAAACTAGAATAAGACCTAAAGTTATCCCAATCTTATTTCTAAGTTCTTCGTGTCGCCAAATGTCGGCAAGTTTAGAAAAGAATCTCATTTTGCAAAACGATCAATGGTAGTAAGAGTACCTCCTGCTGCAGCTAAAGCTTCAGAAGCTGTCTTTGAATATTGATGAGCAGTGACATCTAATTTAGATGTAATTGCTCCTCTTCCTAAAATCTTGATTAGGTCATGCTTTCCAGCAAGACTGTTTTCTACGATTTCTTTAGGTGTAATAGTTGTAGATCCGATTTTCTCAGAAAGCTCTTGAAGTACATCAAGGTTAATACCTTTGTATTCAACACGATTAGGGCTTACAAAACCGAACTTAGGTACACGACGCTGTAATGGCATCTGACCACCTTCAAATCCGATTTTAGACGAATATCCTGAACGTGACTTAGCTCCTTTATGACCGCGTGTAGAAGTGCCACCATGGCCAGAACCTTCTCCACGACCAACTCGCTTGCGCTTCTTAATAGATCCTTTTGCAGGTGTTAGATTGCTTAGATTCATGATTTTTGCTGGATTGAATTATTTTTCTTCGAATTTAACGAGATGATTCACTTTACGAATCATTCCCATAATTTGAGGCGTTGCCTCATGCTCAACTGGATTGTTGAGTCTCTTAATTCCTAACGCCTGAATTGTATCCTTCTGACGTTTAGTGCGGTTAATAGCACTTCGGACTTGTGTAATAATAACTTTGCTCATAATTCTTAAGTTCAGCCTTGGAATACTTTTGACATAGATATACCACGAGCATTTGCAATAGTTTTAGCGTCACGCAGTTCTTTTAAAGCATTATAAGTTGCTTTAACAACATTGTGAGGATTAGAAGATCCTAAAGATTTGGCAAGAACATTTTTAATTCCTGCGCTCTCTAGAACAGCACGCATAGCTCCTCCAGCAATAACCCCTGTACCAGGAGATGCAGGTCTAATTAAAACGTGCGCACCTGCATATTTCATTTCTTGTCTGTGAGGAATAGTGCCATTAATAACTGGGATAGAAATCATATCCTTTTTACTAATATCAATACCCTTTTGAATAGCAGTAGCTACTTCGCGGCTTTTACCTAAGCCATGACCAACTTTACCATTTTCATTACCCACTACAACAATAGCACTAAAGCTAAAAGTACGACCACCTTTAGTCGTCTTTGCTACACGATTAATTCCAACTAAACGTTCTTTCAAATCTGGATCACCAGTTCTACTTTGTTGTTCACGTTTTCCACCAGGGCGTTGGTTACGCTTGCCTTGTCCTTGTCCTTGTCCTTGTCCTTGATTCATTTTATTTAGAATTTGAGACCCCCATCACGGGCAGCTTGCGCTAATTGTTTAACACGACCGTGAAAAAGATAACCATTACGGTCAAATACCACGTTTGTAATACCTGCTGTTTTAGCTTGTTCAGCAATCAAAGAACCAACAGATGTAGCCTGCTCTAACTTTGGTAGTTTTTTCTTTTCATCTTTGCTTAAAGATGACGCACAAGCTAAAGTACGACCACTCTTATCATCAATAATTTGAGCGTAAATCTGCTTGTTGCTACGGAAAACTGAAAGTCTTGGACGATCAGCAGTTCCAGATAATTTACCTCGCACTCGGCGCTTGACCTTTAGACGAGCTAATGTTTTTTTACTAGTTGACATTACTTATTCAATTATTTAGCAGCCGTCTTACCAGCTTTACGACGAACTTCCTCTCCTTTGTAACGAATTCCTTTTCCTTTATAAGGCTCAGGTTTACGGAGTGAACGAATTTTTGCAGCAACAGTACCTATAAGTTGTTTATCATGTGATTCCAACTTAACGTAAGGTGGCTGACCTTTTTTAGTTTCAGCTTGAAGTTTAACTTCAGCAGGTAACTGCATAACGATAGCATGGCTATAACCAAGACTTAAGGTTAATTGTTGACCTTGTGATGACGCTCTAAAACCTACACCATAAAGCTCAAGCTCTTTGGTGTAGCCATTTAAAACTCCTTCAATCATATTAAATATCAAAGCTCGGTATAAACCATGCTTAGATCTAAATTGTTTATCATTAGAAGATCTTGCAAGAGTAATTACATTGTCTTCTATACTTACTGAGATAGCTGAATCAATTTCTTGTTTCAGCTCTCCTTTAGGACCTTTTACTAAGACAATTGAGTTATCAATTGAAACAGTGATTCCTTCGGGGATAGTAATGGGGGCTTTTCCTATACGTGACATTTGTCTATTGCTTAATATCAGTAAACTGTACAAAGAATTTCACCACCAATATTTAAACGACGAGCTTCTTTGTCCGTCATTAAACCTTTGTTGGTTGAAATAATACTTATACCTAATCCGTTAAGTACGCGTGGCAACTCTGAGGAAGCTCCGTATTTACGTAAACCAGGCTTAGAGAAGCGCTTAACTTCTGTTATTGCAGGTCTACGAGTTTTATCGTCGTAGCGTAACGCAATTTTAATAGTTCCTTGAGGTTCTGCTTCAACAAATTTATAGTTGAGGATAAAACCTTGGTCAAAAAGAATCTTAGTTACCTCCTTCTTTAAATTAGAAGCAGGAACATTTACAACTTTGTGTTGTGCCATTTGCGCATTGCGAATACGCGTTAATAGGTCTGCTAAAGGATCACTGTGCATATCAGTTTTCTTTATAGGATTAAGAGAGCGAGCTTACCAGCTAGCTTTCTTAACTCCTGGGATGCGACCCGAAAGGGCCAATTTGCGAAATAAAACACGGGACACGCCAAACTGACGCATATATCCACGTGGACGACCTGTGATTTGGCAACGGTTGTGCATACGCACAGCTGCCGAATTTGGAGGAAGCTTTTGAAAACCTTCCCAATCACCAGCCTCTTTTAAGGCTTTACGCTTAGCAGCATATTTTGCTACCATTTTAGCGCGCTTGCGCTCTCGCGCTTTCATGCTTTCTTTAGCCATGGTTAGTTCTTTTTAAAAGGGAATCCAAACTCAGATAATAAAGCTTTTGCTTCTTCATCAGTGTTTGCCGTTGTTACAATAGTAATATCCATTCCGTTGATGTGTTTAACATCATCGATGTTTATCTCAGGAAATACAAGCTGCTCCTTAATACCAAAAGTAAAGTTACCTCTGCCATCAAAGCCTTTAGCTCTAATACCTTGAAAATCACGTGTCCTCGGTAATGTAATTGAGATCAAACGGTCTAAGAAGTCGTACATTCTATCACGACGTAAAGTAACTTTACAACCGATAGGCATGTCCTTACGAAGTTTAAAGTTAGATACATCTTTTGTAGACATAGTCTTAACAGCTTTTTGACCAGATATCATAGACATCTCATCAACTGCTGTATTTACCATTTTACGATCACCTACTGCTTGACCAACTCCTTGGTTTAAACAGATTTTAGCGATACGAGGCGCTTGCATAAGACTGGTGTACTCGAACTTTTTAATTAAAGCAGGAGCAATTTCGTCTTTGTATTGCGCTTGAAGTCTAGATACGTATGTCATTACTTCAGATCTTCGTTTGATTTCTTAGAGTAACGAGTAAGCTTACCGGCGTCATTACGACGACGTCCTACTCGAGTTGCATTGCCTTCAGAATCAACAACCATCACATTTGAAATGTGTATGCCTGCTTCAACTTTTACGACTCCACCCTGTGGGTTAGAGGCACTTGGCTTAACGTGCTTAGTGATGATGTTAACACCTTCAATAACAACACGGTTTGTTTTGCGATCAACAGAGAGTACAGATCCTGTTTTCCCGCGGCTTCCGCCTGAAAGAACTTTAACTGAGTCTCCTGATTTTATTTTTAGTCGCTTTTCCATCTTTCCTATAGTCTACCTTAGAGCACTTCTGGTGCTAGTGAGACAATTTTCATAAAGTCTTTATCACGTAACTCACGAGCAACTGGGCCAAAGATACGAGTAGCACGTATATCTCCACCTTCGTTTAATAAAACGCAAGCATTATCATCAAAACGGATGTAAGATCCATCAGCTCTACGAATCTCTTTACGAGTACGTACAACTACAGCTTTAGCAACTGTTCCTTTCTTTACATTTCCATTAGGCGTAGCACTTTTTACAGTTACAACCACCTTATCTCCAATAGACGCATAACGTCTTTTAGTTCCACCTAAGACACGAATACAGAGTACTTCACGAGCACCACTGTTATCAGCCACTTTCATTCTGGATTCTTGTTGTATCATCGTTTCCTAATAATTTATATTATTTAGCACGTTCAACAACTTCAATCAGTCTCCAGCATTTACGCTTACTAATTGGACGTGTTTCCATGATACGAACTGTATCACCAATGTTACATGTTTGTTCCTCATCATGAGCAACCAACTTTGTAGTTTTTGTTACAAACTTTCCGTAGAAAGGGTGCTTTTCTTTACGCTCTACAGAAACTACAATTGATTTATCCATCTTGTTAGATGTAACAATACCAATTCGTTCCTTTCTGAGTTTACGTGTTATTGTTTCTGTGCTCATGATGCTGTATTACGTGCAGTTTGCTCAGTTAAAAGGCGCGCGACATCACGCTTTTGAATTTTTAAAATTGTTGGCGTTTCAAGTCCAGCAATTGTATGGTTAAAGCGAAGCTTTGAAAGCGCTTCACGTTCAACATTTATTCTCTCAGCCAAGTCTTTATCAGACATTTGGCGAATTTCGTTCATTTCAATCATTGCGCTGCATAATCAGGGCGTGTAACAATTTTACATCGTACAGGAAGTTTTTGAGCTCCTAAACGTAATGCTTCTTGAGCAGTTGCTTCAGATACACCATCAACTTCAAACATAATACGTCCAGGTCTAACAGGTGCAACCCAGTGAGAAGGGGCTCCTTTACCTTTACCCATACGTACTTCCGCAGGCTTAGATGTCATAGGTTTGTCTGGGAAAATTCTAATCCAAACTTTTCCTTCACGCTTCATGTAGCGGTTAATTGCAATACGAGCTGCCTCAATTTGACGAGAGGTAATAAAACCTATGTCCATTGTTTTAACGGCAAATGATCCGTAAGCTACTGTGCTTCCACGGTATGCAAGGCCTTTAACACGGCCCTTTTGCATTTTACGAAACTTAGTTCTTTTTGGCTGTAACATAATCAGTTAGCTATTATCTACGTGAGTTATTATTACGACGATCTCCTCCACCTCCGCCTCCACGACGTTCTCCTCCACCTCTACGATCTCCTCCGCGTTCCTTCTTCTGAGGAGGAAGTGGCGATAAATCAGGTCTACCGTAAATCTCTCCACGACAAATCCAACATTTAATTCCAAGTACACCAAATGTAGTGTGAGCTTCTACGTTGGCATAATCGATATCAGCACGGAAAGTGTGAAGCGGAATACGCCCCTCCTTAAATGCTTCAGATCTAGCAATCTCAGCTCCATTAATTCGACCTGCGATATTAATCTTAATGCCTTCTGCCCCTAAGCGCATAGTACTTTGGATAGACATCTTTATTGCACGGCGGTGATTAATTCTAGCTTCTAATTGACGAGCTACACTATCAGCTACTAAACGTGCGTCAAGTTCAGGACGCTTAATTTCAAATATATTTATTTGAACGTCTTTCCCAGTTAGTTTCTTTAGCTCTTCTTTTAACTTATCTACTTCAGATCCTCCTTTACCGATGATAACACCTGGTCTAGCAGACTTAATAGTAATCGTAACAAGCTTAAGAGTACGTTCTATTATAACATTCGCAACGCTAGCCTTACGCAAACGAGCTGTAAGGTATTCACGAATCTTATAGTCTTCTACAAGCTTAGAGCCGTAGTCGTTTCCTCCGTACCAGTTTGAATCCCAACCACGAATAATTCCGAGGCGATTTCCTATTGGATGTGTTTTCTGTCCCATATTAGTTCTTTGCGCTATCTACGATGATGGTAACGTGGTTCGAGCGCTTCCTTATACGGTGCGCACGACCTTGAGGTGCTGGTTGAATACGCTTTAACATTCTAGCGCTATCAACAAATATTTCACTCACTGTAAGTTGTGAATCCTCAGGACTAGCCCCAGCGTTCTTAGCTTCCCAGTTAGCAATAGCTGAACGTAGTAGTTTTTCAATTCTACCTGATGCTTCTTGCGGAGAAAATCGCAAGATGTTTAATGCTTCAAATACATCTTTACCACGAACGGTATCCGCTACTATACGCATCTTTCGAGGCGAAGTAGGGCAATTATTGAGTTTTGCAATAGCAATGGTTTTCATTGCTTCTTTACGTGCCTCAGCTTTTAATCTTTTACGTGCTCCCATAGTTCCTTAGTTAGCGGCGCTTAGCGCTTCTTATCCTTCTTATCCGCGTGACCACGGAACGATCGAGTTGGAGAGAATTCTCCTAGTTTGTGACCTACCATATTTTCAGTAACGAACACCGGTATGAACTGGCGACCATTATGAACAGCAATTGTCAATCCGACGAAGTCAGGTGTAATTGTACTTGCTCTAGACCAAGTTTTAATAACTGACTTCTTTCCAGAACTCTGCATAGTTTCAACTCGTTGAACTAGCTTGTAGTGGACAAATGGGGGTTTTTTCAGCGAACGTGCCATGTCTTATTTATTCCTGCGCTCAATGATATACTTAGACGACTTGTTGCGTGGGTTACGAGTTTTGTAACCTTTCGCAGGAATTCCATTACGTGAACGTGGGTGTCCACCTGATGACTTTCCTTCACCACCACCCATAGGGTGATCTACTGGGTTCATTACGACTCCACGTACACGTGGACGACGACCCAACCAGCGTGAACGGCCGGCTTTACCACTAACCTGAAGGTTATGCTCTGAATTTCCCACTGAACCGATAACGGCAAGGCAGGTAATTAAGATCATACGAGTTTCCCCGCTTGGCAATTTAATAATAGCAAATTTACCATCACGAGCTGCTAACTGTGCGTAAGCACCAGCACTACGAGCTATACAAGCTCCTCGACCAGGATGTAATTCAATATTGTGTATAATAGTTCCGAGTGGAATATCAGACAGGTACATTGCATTTCCAACTTCTGGAATTGCTGTTTTACCTGAATTGATTTTCATACCTGGAGTTAAACCTGCTGGAGCCACGATGTAACGTTTTTCTCCATCTTTATATTCTACAAGGCAGATGCGACAAGTTCGGTTTGGATCATACTCCACAGTAAGAACCGTTGCTTCCTCGTGCTTATTGCGCTTAAAGTCTATAACTCTATAACGACGTTTGTGTCCACCACCGCGGTAGCGCATAGTCATTTTACCAGTATCGTTACGACCACCTGATTTCTTTAATGACTCAAGTAACGGCTTATGTGGTTTATCAGTAGTTAGCTCAGAGAAGTTCGTGAGCACCCTGTGACGCATACCAGGCGTTATTGGATTGAATTTACGTAATGCCATTGTATCAGATATTATCGTAGAAATCGATTGATTCGCCTTCAGCTAAACTTACTAATGCTTTCTTATAAGAATTAGTTCTGCCTTTGACAACTCCAGTCTTTGTGAAACGTTGACGAGCTTTTCCATCTACACGTAATGTGCGGACTTTAGTAACTGTAACGCTATATTCGTTTTCGATCGCTTTTTTAATTTCGATCTTATTAGCACCGAGGGCTACTACAAATCCGTAGCTATTTGTTCGCTCAGTATCAGCGGACATTTTCTCAGTTATTAATGGCTTAATTAGAATTTCTTTCATAGCTAATATTACTTAAGTAATCCCTCGAGAACCTCGTGGGCATTATTTACGAAAAGAAGATTCGTACAGTTCATAATATCGTAAGTGCTTAAATCAGAAGCTAACATTACGCGATGCTTAGGTAGATTACGACAGCTACGGTAAACGTTGTCATCTTGAGAAGGAAGAATCGTAAGAGTCTTTTTATCATCAAGTTTAAGGTTAGTCATAACACTTAAAAAATCTTTAGTCTTAGGTGACTCAATCTTGATATTGTCAACAACCATGATGCCGTCAGACTTAGCTTTATAACTAAGAGCACTTCTACGAGCTAGTTTGCGTAGTTTAGAATTAAGGTTGATAGTATAATCTCTTGGTTCTGGACCGAAAGTATTACCTCCTCCACGAAACAATGGGTTTTTAATAGAACCAGCACGAGCTGTTCCTGTTCCCTTTTGCTTTTTAATCTTACGAGTAGATCCAGAAACTACACCGCGGTGAAGCGTGTCATGTGTTCCTTGTCTTTGCGCAGCGTGGTGTCGCTTAACGTCTAAGTAGATAGCGTGATCGTTAGGTTCGATTGCAAAAATCGAATCTTGTAATTCAGCACTTTTCTTCGACTTAGAGCCTTTACTTGTGAATACGTCGAATTTCATTATGCTTGTGGCTTACGGATTACTACTGTTGCTCCTTTATGTCCTGGAATTGCTCCCTTAACAACTAGAACACCTTCTTCAGGTAAAACTTTCAGAACTTCCAGATTCTCGATGGTTACACGAGCGTTTCCCATTTGACCAGCCATACGCATTCCTTTAAAAACACGAGCTGGATAAGAAGCAGCACCAATTGAACCAGGTGCACGTAGACGGTTATGTTGACCGTGTGTTGCTTGACCAACTCCGGCAAATCCGTGACGTTTAACAACACCTTGGAATCCTTTACCTTTTGAGGTACCTATGACACTTACAAATTCACCTTCATTAAAAACCTCATCTACTTTTAATGTATCTCCTAATTGGAAATCATTTTGAAAGCTTTTAAATTCAACGAGACTACGCTTTGGTGAAACACCAGCACGCTTAAAGTGACCTTGCATTGCTTTTGATGTGCTCTTTTGAGAACGCTCACCAAAGCCGAGTTGAACAGCAGCATAGCCATCCTTCTCGAGGGTACGTACTTGCGTTACAACGCAAGGACCTACTTCTATCACTGTGCATGGGATATTCTTCCCAGAGGCACCGTAGATGCTGGTCATTCCTACTTTTTTCCCTATTAGTCCAGGCATAATAGTTTATTTTTTATTAAATAGACAGAATGTCTACTGTTATACTTTAATTTCTACTTCAACTCCACTCGGTAACTCTAAACGCATAAGGGCATCAACTGTCTTCGAAGAAGAACTATAGATGTCAATAAGGCGTTTGTAGTTATTAAGCTCAAACTGCTCACGGGCTTTTTTGTTCACGTGAGGTGAACGAAGAACTGTGAAGATTCTCTTGTGAGTAGGTAATGGAACTGGCCCACTAATTACAGCACCAGTACTCTTTACAGTCTTAACAATTTTCTCTGCCGACTTGTCCACTAAATTGTGGTCAAACGACTTAAGTTTTATGCGGATTTTTTGTGTTGTCATAATACTTTATTATCCTTTAGCTTCCTCAATAACTTTTTCTTGAATATTTCTAGGTGCTTCAGCATAGTGGCTGAAAGACATTGCAGAAGTAGCGCGTCCAGAAGTTAGAGTTCTCAGATCTGTTACATAACCAAACATCTCAGACAGAGGAACCTTTGCGATAATAACTGTCTTACCAGAACGCTCGTCAGTGCCTTCGATAGTAGCACGACGTTTATTGAGGTCACCTATACAATCACCCATGTTTTGCTCAGGTGTTACAACTTCTAATTGCATCATAGGCTCTAATATCTTAGGCGTACACTGCTTAAGAGCATTGCGATAAGCAAACTTAGCCGCTTGCTCAAATGACAATGCATCAGAGTCTACAGGGTGGAAGCTACCATCTAGTAACTCGACTCTAAGACTATCCATAGGGAACCCAGCTAAAACACCGTTAACCATTGCCGTTTTGAATCCTTTCTCAACTGCTGGTATAAATTCTTTAGGAACGTTACCACCTTTAACAGAACTCTTAAACTCAAGTCCTTCTTTTTCTTTTTCAGTAGCTGGACCAACCTTAACGACGATATCAGCAAACTTACCACGGCCACCAGACTGCTTCTTGTAAGTCTCACGATGTTGTGTCTCAGTGAAAACAGCCTCTTTGTAGGCAACACGAGGTTGACCTTCATTACACTCTACACTGAACTCACGACGTAAACGGTCGATAAGGACTTCGAGGTGAAGCTCACCCATACCAGAAATAATGGTTTGACCACTATCATCATCAGTCTTAACAGTGAAAGTAGGATCTTCTTCAGAAAGCTTAGCTAAACCGTTAGACAACTTATCTAAATCCGCTTGAGACTTAGGCTCAATAGCAATTCCAATTACAGGGTCAGGGAAAGACATAGACTCGAGAACGATAGGTGAATCCATTGCACATAAAGTGTCACCAGTACGGATATCTTTAAATCCAACGACAGCACCAATATCACCCGCCTCTAAAACGTCGATAGGATTCTGCTTGTTAGAGTGCATTTGGAAAATACGTGAGATACGCTCTTTCTTATCAGAACGAGTGTTTTTCACATAAGTACCAGCAGGTAAAGTACCTGAGTAAGCACGAACGAAGCAAAGACGACCCACGAATGGGTCTGTTGCAATTTTAAAAGCAAGACCTGCGAAAGGCTCAGAAGGGTCAGGCATACGCGTAACCTCAATTGATTCGTCATCAGGATCAGTTCCGATGATAGCACCTACATCATATGGAGATGGTAAGTAACGCATAACACCGTCAAGCATTGTCTGGACTCCTTTATTT
>TARA_B110000459_G_C16625757_1_pt1 | contig 15601 bp, 14 predicted proteins | sample TARA_B110000459 | Tara Oceans TARA_B110000459 (sample SAMEA4398296) | marine metagenome | biome: Polar Biome; feature: [SRF] surface water layer (ENVO:00010504); material: water (ENVO:00002006), including particulate matter (ENVO:01000060) such as... | depth 5 m | reverse complement strand
AGATATCACCATGTATACACGAATGAGCATTGAATACGCTATTGAAAATCCTGCGGAAGCACTCGAATTTGCTAAAAAATGGGGTAGAGGAATAGACGATGCGACCAATCAAAAGTTCGTATCGATGTATGTCAATCAAAGAACTATTGATTATGGAGATGATGGTAGAGCCTCAATCAAGCAATTTATCCAAGAGGGTCAAGATATTGGTCTAATCAATAAAGACTTCAATATTGAGTTAGTAGAATTTATCGGAAGAGGCTAAGTTATGCCAGATAGAAAATCTCAATTTATTCAATATGGCTCATTTAATTTTGCTCCTCAGTTGATTTGGGTTAATATCGATTAGCCGAAAACGAGTGGTTATTGATGATTAAATTCAAGTGCCGCTGATAATTGCCGTAGATGAGGAGATATAATGCCACACGAAAATATTGAACTTGCACAAGCACCAAATGGTGAATTGGGTCCAAGATGTAAAGAATGTGGCACAAGACTTACTTTCGGTAATGCAATGGTCATCGACAAAAATTACTTTTGTTGGAATTGTTATGTTGAGTTGACTGGGGCAGATAGTGCAACAACAGTCGGTGAAGCAGAGCAGAGATTTTGGATGGCTGAGAGTAATTGAATTTATTTACCCTCGACTGATTCTGTTGTGAAAGTATGTTATCTTCTGGTTGGTCGAGATTTGCACATAGGTTTGCGAAATATTACCGTTCAGCAGAACTTTGGGTTCCACCAAGAATGAAACTTCGTGAATGGATGTTTATCCCATTTGGAGGGGCACCACCGATAAGACACAAGGGGTTTTCTGAAATAGAATCAGTTCGTGACTTCATCTCTAATAGAGCGATGCATTCATGTTTTTACTCTACTGCATATTGGGAAAGGCCGTTTGAAATGAAAATGGCTGATAAGAATTGGTATGGTGCTGATTTAATTTTTGATTTAGATGGAGACCACCTTCCCGGAGTCACAGATAGAGATTTCCCAGGAATGCTAGAAGTGATTGGTGAGCAGGCTTGGACTCTATGGAATGATTACCTTGAACCCGAGTTTGGATTTGATGAGAAATACCTTCAAGTTACATTTTCTGGCCACCGAGGATATCATCTACATTATCGAGACCCCAGTTTGTTCCATCTAGATTCTGGTGCCCGAAGAGAATTAGTATCTCACATACGTGGAGAAGGAGTAGACGTAAAGGGAGGTCTTGCAAGATTCCATGATAGTACCTCTTCTGGATGGTCTAACCGGATACGTGATGGAATGGAGTCTATGGTTGCCAAATTACAGAATATATCTCAACAAGGTGATTCACATAAAATTCAACTCAATGAGTTGCATGAAGGCCTTAAGTCTCAATCTAAACGTGAGGGTAGAACTTCCACTAAAGGTGTCGTTTCTATTCAAAAACTATCCAAACTTTTAGAAGATTCTAGACGAAGTTCGCGTCTATTGGATGGTCATTTCGGAGTTTTGGATAAATATGAATCCCTTTTCTTAGATTTACTAAAAACCGACTCGTCTGTAATTTTAGGTTCTGCTGGGGAGACTGACGAGGTTGTAACTATCGATGTCAGGCGTCAAATTAGGTGGCCTACATCCCTCCATGGTAAATCGGGAATGCGTGTCAGTGAGTTCCCTCTTGATAGGTTAGATCCGGATGGTTCCAATACATATCAACCACTTACGGAAGCAGTAGTACTAGGGACTAATGAATCTATCAAAGTAGAAATGATTGAAGATGATTGTATTTTTGAATTTCTCGGCAAACGTAAAGAAGCGTCATCTGGGGATATTTTTGAGATTCATGAGTCAGGCGCTACTTTCTTAGTATTGAAAGGATGGGCGAAAATAATTATTTGACAATAATTTATTACCCTAAAATTAGTTATTTCGCCGTTCTTCTTTCGGTAAGGTTCAAGACTCTACCGCCCTCCACTCGCATTAGGGTGAGTCGTATGGGTTTCCGGAAAGGCAAGAAAAAGGCTTCTGAGCAATTGCCCAATCCAACCTTACCACCTGCTCCAATGCCTCCGCTCCCAGGTATGCCAATGCCCGGTGCTGCTCCTCTTCCTGATTTACCAATGCCTGGTATTGCTCCAATCCCTGATTTACCAATGCCTGAAACTATGGCCTTACCACTTACAGCCCCTGAGCCTGAACCACAAACCGATGAAGAATATAATCAATTGTGGGCTAAAAAATCCGATAAACCTCTGCCACAAATTTACGGCCATATTGACCGAATTTCCAGTGGTGAAATAGGATCTCTTCTCGATAGATATGCTGATAGGTTTGGTCATTCGCTTGATAGAGATATTATTGTATTGAGAAAGAAGGAACATGATGATAAAGTAGCTCAAATAAGAGATGCACCCGTAGTACAACTTGTCGAAGAAGAAGTGACTGAAGAGTCACTATCCGATAAGTTAAGTGATATTGAAAATCAAATCCGCGTTTTAAAACCAGATTACCAAAGTGCTAAATCTTCAGGAGATACTGAAGCACTAAGTTTATTGAGACCTCAACTTGAAGAATTAATGAGTATAAGAAAATCTATCAAATCCGAGATGACAAGAAATATTCCAACTGCAAAACCAGTTGCTAAGGCTGTTGTTGCAGAAGAGGCTACTGATGGGGAAGATATCTTTGTTAACTTTGTTGGAATTGTAGATGAACTACTAGGTTCTCATTTACCTGAAGAAGTAGTTGGTGCATTTGTTGAAAGTGATGACTTTTCCGTTTATCAAGCGGTCGGAGGAGATCCTTCAGCCGCCGATGAGGAATTACGAGGTAGATTCTTTAGTATTGTCGATGGACAATTAGCAAATATGAGTGAGGAATCAATAGATGCCTTCGTTGCATCAACAGACTTTGAGATATACCGTACAGTCGGTGAAATGTATTAGTGAGAGTGAAAATATGGGATTATTAGACAAAGCCGGTGGAACAAGTCCAAAAGACAAACCAGTTGCCAAAGCAGTTGCCAAAGCAGTAGCTAAAGCAAAGCCAGTAGCCAAAGCAGTAGCCAAAGCAAAACCAGCCGCTAATGCTAAGCCAGCAGCAAAAGTTGTAGGAAAAGCATCACCTAAACCCGCCAAGGAAAATAAGAAATCAAAAGCACTTCGCCCTGTTGGACTGCCAGGAGGATTTGTTCTAGCCAATAGACTAGATAGAACAATGAGTTGGTTCGTAAATTTCCTTTGGAATTTCGGAGTTTTGATTGCTGCAATTTTTATGATGTTGTCAGATACAGGAATGATAACGACAATATTACTCGTCGTTTCCTTTGCTATGATGTTAGTCAACGTTATAATGTTACCACTGAAGACAGGTCGCTCATTAGGTCACTTCGTCTCACGAATTAAATATGTCAATAGTTCTGGAATCAAATCAAATCCTATTCAAGGTATGTTATCAAACTCAGCAGGAATATTTTCATTATTTGGATTGATTGCTGTTATGATGAACTTCCAAAAGTTAGGTGATTCAGCAGCAGGACCTACACCGATAATTTGGACAGTATTTGGAGCAATTTTTCTAATAATATGGATTGTGAACTTTCAATTTTCTCGTGCCAGTGAGTTCAAACAGGGAATATATGACCTGATGTTTGGAGCCTATTTAGTAAAGCACGTACCAGTTGAAGGAGAGCAATCTTCTGGATTCTGGGCTAAATTAGAAAACATGGGTAACTATGGTGACCAATTCGCAGCACGTCGTGAGGCTAAGGCAATTAAACAAAAAGTGACTCAGACTGATTTGAGTGCTACTGACGATAATACAAGTAAGTCCAATGATGCATCCAAAGATTCTACAGACAAGAATCCAAAGGCAAAAGCCAAGGCAATACCAAAGGCAAAAGCCAAGGCAAAACCAAAGGCCAAAAAAGCATCGAAGTGATCAGTAAATGAAACTTTTTCACCATCGTTGGATAGTTTGCCTTATGGCATTTTTTTTAACTATCTCTTGTATAATTTATTTGATGCTTTTTAATGATAATACATTCATCACTATATTTCTCATTTTTTTCATACCTATAATGGTTTACAATACTATTCTTGAAAGCTATGTTGCTCTGACCTTTATTTCACCAACTAATAGAAAAGTTAGTTTAGAGAGTGAAGGTTGGGAGGAAATTAAGTTGCAGCATAAAGGTCCTGAAATTTTTACTGTACGGAACATGAGGAGCGTAAAAGCACCTTTGATATTGATGATTCATGGATGGAGAAGTAGTTCCTCATCTATGTTAGGCCGTGCAGAGTTATACATCGAACGTGGTTTCCATGTAATTATCATGGAACTACCTGGACACGGTAGTGCGGAAGGGGTAAAGAAATGGAATGCTGGCGTTCCTGTTAGGAACCTGATTCATCTTTTTGATAATCTTGATGAAGTCTGTAATACTTCTCTAATAAGTGATATTTATTTTCATGGCCATAGCATGGGAGGATTTGTGTTCCTCCGATTCTCTCGTGAATCTATAAAAGTTAGAAATAGTGAATTAATTCGAGGATATATTCTAGAATCTCCTTTGACATGCTATTCTCGAATTTTTGAAGAGTCATGTAAAATGCTATTCGTTCCCAAAATATTACGATCTTTATTGTGGAAAAGATTAATGTTTCATTTCAATGTTATAAATCCGGGTTTTGATAAGATTACTAATTTGAATGATGTCGACGTCCCAATTTGGGGGTTGCCAAATTTACCCACTCTCGTTGTACAGTCTGCTAATGATGAACTCTTAGGGCAAAAACATCATGATAGGTTAGTTAAAGCATTCCATAATTCTGGCCGGACTAATTTACTTACTGATAGAGTCATTGAAGATCTAACTCACTCTGGTGCAAGAACAAATAGTTCTAGGAATGATGAGATTAATAAATGGTTAGATAAGAATTAACCTAACTATTCTACTATGGTGTCAGCTTGTTCTCTGGCTAACTCGCGCATGTCATCAACTTCGTCGAGTTCATCCACTATTTCTTCTCCAAGTAGCGTCTCAAGAACATCTTCCATAGTCACCAGTCCTGCAGTGCCACCAAACTCATCTTCAACTACTGCTACTTGTTGTCTTTCTGTAAGGAACATATCTAGAGCGTTATCTACTGAACTATCTCCTTTGATTGATTTTACAGGTTTAGTAAATTCCGAAATCTTTCTATCCCATTCATCCCTACTAGCAGCCATCAATAACTCTGAACGAATAACTACCCCATTGATGTCGTCAATACTTTCACCATAAACCGGTATTCTCGAAAACCGTATTACAGTATTTTCTTGTAAAATATCTCGTATTGTCGAATCAGATTGGAAAGCAGTGACTACTACCCTTGGAGTCATCACTTCACCAACAGTAATCTCTCTCAGCCTTAGCAAGTTAAGAATAACAGTCTCTTCATCTTGCTCTAAAATACCCTCTTCCTCTCCAAGGTCTGCCAATGCAGCAACATCATCTCTCGTTACCAAAGAATACTCTCCTTTAGGCAATATAGCCTTTAGCCATTGAATTGGTATGATTATGAATACAAGTAATTTAGTCATGAAATTGAGAATATGTCCAGAAATTGGCGACAACTGTCTCCAATAAGCAGTTCCAAGTGTTTTAGGTATAATTTCTGAAAGGAACAGAACAGCCAGTGTAAGTATTACAGATGCTATAGTAAGAGATTCTTCACCATATAATATTTGTACTTGTGAACCAACACCAGCGGCTCCCATTGTATGTGCAATCGTATTCAAAGTTAGTATAGCTGTAAGAGGTCTAACTGCATCATCATCTTTGAGTCTAGTCCATATTCTAGAAATCTTTGACTTTTCTTTTTGTAAAACCGCTATATGTGTATGCGGGATTGAGAGTACAACAGCCTCTAGAATAGAACACAAAAAAGAGACACCAAGAGCCAGTGTCGCATAGAAAATCAATAAGGTATAGTCCATGTTTAGTCGTCGGCCCCTAGTCGTGGCATAACATGTCGTGCGAATTCTAGTTATTGAAAATGACGCAATATCTTTGCTTATTATCAGATATTAGGGTGAAACTCAAGAAGCGGTAGTGTTTGGAGTAATTTATCGGGGTACTTATGATGTCTAAGAGTCCGGAGTATGTATTGATTTGCGTCGCTTGGCCGTATGCAAATGGTCCTCTACATTTGGGACATGTTGCAGGTTGTTATTTACCACCTGATATCCAATCACGTTTTGAAAGAGCGAGAGGAAATAAGGTACTGATGGTCTCAGGTTCTGATGAACACGGGACTCCAATTACTGTTACTGCTGAACAAGAAGGTGTCTCTCCACAAGATATTGTCGATAAATTTCATAAAATAAATTCTAAGGCTCTTTTAGACCTTGGATGCTCTTGGGAACCAAATATTGACCCAAGAGGAATAGAATTTGGTGGTTCTCTATTCAATCGTACTTCTGATGATAGGCACAAGGATATTGTAAAATCTAATTTTTCTAAATTATTGAATGCAGGTTTATTTGAACGTAAAACAATGAAACAATACTATGAAGTTTCCAATGACGGTAATGGTAGATTCCTGCCAGACAGATATGTCGAAGGTACATGTCCAGAATGTGCTGCTGATGGAGCTCGTGGCGATCAATGTGATGAGTGTGGTGCGACTTATGAATCGATAGAACTGGTTAACCCGAAATCAAAAATGAATCCTGATAATCCGATTGAGATTAGAGATACCGACCATTTCTTCTATAGATTAGATTTATTTCAAAATGCTTTAGAAAAGCATGCAGGTTCGAGACAAAAGGTTTGGAAGTCGAATGTCAAGGCTATGACGAAGCAGTGGTTGGATATGGGGCTGAGGCCAAGAGCCGTTACAAGAGATCTTTCTTGGGGTATTTCATTACCTATGCAAGACTCTGAATGGGAAGGTAAGTGTGTTTATGTTTGGTTTGAGGCTGTACAAGGATATTCAACCTGTGCACAAATTTGGTCAGCGGAATTTGCGGAGTCTGCCGGTCATGTCGAAGGTACTGATGCTTGGAAAAAATGGTGGTGTGTCGATGAAAACGGCACCTCCCCTAGGCACTTGTATTTCCTTGGAAAAGATAACATCCCCTTCCATACAGTAATTTGGCCAGCACTTATCTTAGGTCTCAATCATGCAGAAAATGGTAAAACATCTGACGATGAAGTTGAATTGCCAAAAGCAGGGGATTTTGCACTTGAAACTAATGTACCTGCAATGGAATACCTAATGCTTTCAGGTGGCCAATTTTCCAAATCGAGGAAACATGCTGTTTGGCTTCCTTCTTTCCTAGACCGTTTTGACCCTGATACATTGAGATATTATTTAGGGATAAATATGCCTGAGAATCATGATACTGATTTTAATTGGCCAGACTTTGTTGAAAAAATCAATAGTGAATTAATAGCGGCATACGGTAATTTCGTGCACCGCGTTCTGACTTTAGGGGCTAGACTGGAAGACAATCCTTCATCACCTTTAGCAGAATTCGATGATAGTGAAATGAATGCTGATTATAGAATCAAGTTAGAAGAAATCCACGCCTTGATAACCGATTCATTGTCTAAGCATCGTTACAAAGAGGCTCTTCGATATGTGATGAATGCAGCACAATTTGGAAATCAGATGTTACAGAATGCAACACCTTGGAAATATCTTTCGAAAGATTCAGAAAGTGACTCTAAACTTTATCAAAAGGAAAGACATAAATCACTCGCTGCACTTTCTTTTGGTTGGAGACTTGCACGATTCATAGCAATTACTTCGCAGCCATTCCTCCCATTCAGTGCTTCGAGACTTTGGAGCTCCCTCGGGCAAGTTGGTGAGGTCAGTCAGGTTGATTGGGATAGTGCAATTGACTGGAACTCGGAAATGACATGGAATACCGATAAACCCGAACCATTATTCAAACGATTAGATTTAGAGGAGATTTTAGCCTCTGAGCAATCATTGGTTGAAGATAATTCTGCTAGTGAACAACCCGGCCATGGTGTAAAAGGTGGCAAAAAGAAACTTAAAGGAGATAAAAATATGACCGAAGCGCCAGAAGGAATTGAATTTGTTAATTTTGAAACATTTATGAAAGTGGATCTAAGGGTTGGTAAAATTACCAGCGTTGAAGACCACCCTAATGCCGATAAGTTATATGTTGTAAAATTAGATGATGGTTCTGATAAGGAAAGAACAATCTGTGCAGGATTAAAGAATTACTATACAATTGAGGATATGATTGGAAAAACAGTAGTCTTTGTTTCTAATCTTAAGCCTAGACCTCTTAGAGGAGTTACATCCGAAGGAATGATGCTTGCAGCAGATGATGGTAATGATAATGTCAAACTAATCACAGTAGATGGAGATATCCAAACAGGTTCCCAAGTTCGCTAGATTAAGATAATCTATTTCGAACATTTTGGACTGATTCCTTGGATAGTGTCCTGGATTTTTCGAGAATTTCCTTTGACCTATCACCCAAATCACCAACCATCTCATCTGGTAAAGAACCAATATTGATGTCGACATTAAATAGAGCACCTTTTACTGCAGCACTTGCTAATAGCGATGCAACACCAACATCAGAAACAGCATTCCCATTGCCTTTATTTGCTAATTCTGGTAGGACTTCTAATAATTCAAAAGCAGTTTGTGCTGTCCTAAATGGCACCATAGCAGCATGTAGTGTAGCCTCTCTTATCGCTTTCCTGCGTATTTGGATTTCTTCTTCATTTGTTTTTGGCATCTTGAAACAACCCATAACTCCATCGAAGGAATCACTATCTTCTTTTGCCAGTTCGCCAGACAAATTCATAATTTTTACGCATACCGCCTGAGCCTTTTCAGCTGAATTCCACCCCTCTTTCCATTTTTCATTTCCAATTGTTAACTCTGCAACCATACAAGTTAATGCTGCTGCTTGCCCTAACGCGATTGCGCTGGCAGTTCCTCCGCCAGGTGTTGGTGATGAAGATGCCAAAGCAGACTGGAAGTCGCTTAGACTCATTTCCATCCAGTCCATTAATAATCACTCCTTAATGCCCATTCAATAATCCTCTTATTTGCATCAAAAGGTTCTAGATATTCCAATCCTAAACCTTCTATTGCTGATCTGACTAGTTCATTTTCATCAATCGTTTCAGGGTCTTCATTAAACCATTTGCCAGCATCTATCATTACCTTAAGAGGAACTAAACCAACAAGTTCACTCCCAAGGAGGCTTTTTCCATGATCTTGTGCAATCGCTCTACAAGCCTCAAAAGCAATGTGTAATGGGCATGATTCTACATCTAATAAATTCATAGAAACCTGACTAATTGCACTTGATTCTAATGTAACACCCATTCCCTGAACTTTTGTAAGCATACCTGGTATTCTAGTTCGCTTTTCACCTCTTTTAATCAATCTCCCAGAACTTCTAACCATTGAACCAATTATCTTCGAAACCTTTGCATCTTTTTCATCGACATTGACATTATAAGCTACTAAAATGTCACGCGAACCAATAGTTATTCCACCTGATTTGGCAATGGTTAAATTCCACTTCATCGGTCCAAAATCAGGAAATCTAGTAGTTTCAGTATGGATTGTTTCACCTTTGGACAATCTACTTTCAAATCCTTCATACTCTTGTTTTCTTAATGTTGAAAGTAAAAATCTATCTTTATGAGTTGCAGAATTACCGTATAAGAATGTAGGGACAGAGAAATCATCAGCAATTCTTTTTGCTAGACTTTCTGCGATACTCGAACATTGTTCCATACTCGCTCCTTCAAGTGGTATAAATGGACACACATCTACAACTCCCAATCTTGGATGTTCTCCCTGATGAGTTCTCATGTCAATATTTTCGATAGCAGATTGAATTAACTTATACGCTGCTTCTTTAACTGAATCTGGAGAACCTGCTATTGTAATTACGGTTCTATTGTAATCTGCGTCCGGTTCTACGCCTAATACTGAGCATCCATCAATATCTCTAGCAGCCGAAACTATAGTTTCGATTTTTTCTAAATCGCGACCTTCAGAAATGTTCGGTACACATTCAATTATGGCTTCCATGTAACTGTCCTTGAAAAGAAGGACTTTGAAGTTAAGTATTGAAAATCAACTGTAGAGCGCTTCTGGGCTTTCTTTCAAACCACCGCGAACCTTCTTTAAATTAATTCTCTTAATCGATTCCATGAAGTCTTTTTGAGTTATTGTTGACCTTTTTTCCCTTATTGCCATCATTCCAGCTTCTACACAAGTTGCCTTTAGTTCAGCACCTGAGAATCCACCCGTTTTTTCTACTATCTTTCCAATTTGTAATCTTTTAGTGGACATTTTTGAAATATGTAATTCGATTATCGCTTTACGTCCAACATCATCAGGTATTGGTATTTCTATAATTCTATCAAACCTTCCTGGTCTAAGTAAAGCATCATCCAATATGTCTGGACGATTGGTTGCTGCAATTATTTTTACGTTTTCTAATGCGTCAAAGCCATCTAGTTCCGCCAATAATTGCATCAGTGTTCTCTGAACTTCACGATCTCCACTGGTTGAGCCATCGAGCCTTTTCGCACCTATTGCATCGATTTCATCCAAGAAAATGATTGAAGGTGACTTTTCTTTTGCAAGAGAGAACAGTTCACGAACCATTCTTCCACCTTCTCCAATATACTTCTGTGCCAGCTCACTTCCAACCATTCGGATAAAAGTTGCTTCTGTGTGATTGGCAACAGCCTTCGCTAACAGAGTTTTACCACAGCCGGGAGGTCCAACAAGCAAGATACCTTTTGGAGGCTCAATCCCAACCTTTTTGAATAACTCTGGTGAAGTTAACGGCAATTCAATCGCTTCTCGTACGGATCTTATTTGCTCTTCTAAACCAGCCACTGAGTCGTAATCAACCGTTGGCTTATCAATCATTTCAGCACCGCTAACCATAGGGTCCCATGCATCATGTAGAACTTCAATTACTGCGAGAGTATCTTGATTTAATGCGACTCTGACTCCTGGTTTAAGAACATCAGGTGAAAGCCTTTGGTTTAGCGAAACTTGGAAAACGGTTCCGTTGGAAGAGCGTACAATTCCTCTTTCAAAGTCTAGTACATCTTCTAGATGTCCAATGATTAATGGTGGATTCTTTAGAGAACGAACCTCTTCATCCAGACGATTTGCTCGCTTCTTTAAACTTCTAATTTCAGATTCGAGATGTGCTCTTTCATTGATCAATGATTGAGCTTCATCGTGTAGGCTTTTATAATCGTCTTCCAACTTTTTCAACTCTTCATCAGAAGTCTTGTTTACTTCATTTGCATTGGACTCGACATCAGTACTCATGGGAAACAATACTACCAAATGCCAATGATGTATGAACTCTTCCTTATTTCAATCCCAATGTTCTTGACTCTCCGACTCAACCCTATACTTGGCGAGGTCTATGGCAGATTGCGAATTATGCGGTGCAATGAAGGTTAGTGTCAAACAAGTCCCGATGGGTAAAACTGTAGTTTCTGCCTGTCCTCGTTGTTTTGATAAGATGGGTCTTGGCCCAAAGGAAGTCGCTCCAGGATTGAAGTTGGCACAAAAACGCCCAACTAGTGCAGCATATACATCGAAAAAGAAGGGAAAAAGCATTATGACTAAGACCTCGAAAGAATTGAGTGAAAACTTCCCATCCATCATTTCTGATGCTCGTAAAAAGCGTGGCTGGAACCATGCAACTTTGGGTAAAAGAATGGCGGAAACAGTCAATGTCATAAAGGCTGCAGAGAATGGCAAACACCCTACCGATTCTGTAATTAAAAAATTTGAACGTGTACTAGGTATCAGTTTGATGGTAGATTCAAGACCTGAAGAGACAAGTCGCTTGTACAATGATAATTCTAAAGGATTTACTTTAGGAGATTACTTCAACCAAAATGGTGAGTAGATGGATAATATCCGAGTCCATGCTATTTGGCTAGCACAAGACGACCCCAAAAAGAACACCGCAGTCCTCGCTTCAAGACGGGGTGACTTGAAACTTCATAAAAATCTTAGAAACCTTCCACGTAAAGGTATTATTTTAGAGCCACTTTGTGGTAAAATCTTTGGTCCCGAGGACCATGAACTATTAACTTCTAAGCATGGATCATTAGTTGGATTAGATTGCAGTTGGGCACAAATTGAAGATAGTGTTGAAACCGTGATGAAGAGAACACGATTAGTTCCGCGAATGTTACCTCTTCTTTTGGCAGCCAATCCCGTTAATTGGGGTAAACCAAGTAAGTTGACTACAGCTGAAGCACTTGCTGCATCACTGTATTTAGTTGGGAGAAAAGAACAGGCAAAGCAAGTACTCGGGGCATTTCGTTGGGGTGATAGGTTTTTTGAATTAAACAAAGAACCACTTGAAGCTTATTCAATGGCTAAATCTAGTTCTGAATTAGTTGATTTACAATTTGAATTTTTTGATATTGAACACTTGAGGTGAAAATATGCCTCGTACCACAAAGACACCAATCTCTCGCTGGAATGGGGAAAATATTGTGATATCATCTGATGATTTGGGTCAAGAATCGTTAATTGTACTTAGGTACAATGATTCGTTGGTTGCCAGTTTACTTGGAACACCTGCGGATATTGGTGAATTATTACTCGGGCACTTAATCTGTGAAGGATTGTTACCAATCGGTGCAGATATACTTAGTGAAGATTGCTTAGTGATGGAAGATTCTCTCGGTAGTTACTCAGCATCCATGAAAGCACAACCCAAATTAATCGACCCAACGGATTCTGAAAGAATAGTTACTTCATCATGCGGCGCCTGTAATTCAGAAGATTTAGAACTATTAATTTCCCACTTACCAATGATAGAAAGAGATTCACGTTCTCTAGATTTCAAATTATTGAATCAATGTTTCCATGAGATGAAAAGTCACCAGTTGGCATTTCACTCTACGGGTGGTATGCATGCAGCTGGTATCACAGATTTAGATTATAATCTACTCTTCGTAATGGAAGATATCGGCCGGCATAATGCGGTTGACAAAGTAATAGGCAAATCGTTGAAAGAAGGGATAGATTTATCAAAATCTTTCTTATTGTTATCCGGGAGATGTGGATGGGATATTGTAGCAAAAGCAAGTCGTTCAGGGATAAAAAACATCGTAAGTATTGGTGCCTGCTCTTCTTTAGCAGCCAAAGCAGCTAGGTATACTGGAATTCGGATAGTGTCATTCCTTAAGCCAGACAATGCTGTTATTATCGGTCATAATTAGCATTTACAACAGTAAGCCTTGAAACCTTTGCCCAAGAGCGCAAATTGACGAGCATGCGAAAACCAGTTCCACACATAGTCCCGCTCGACAACAATAAGTTACGTTTGAGTAAACCAAAAAAACTTGCTGCAGGTATTCCAGCAGTTGTATCTTCCAGTAAACATTCGCTGAAGAAAATGGGTCTCACTCGAACTGTAAAGTCATTATCCATGGTGAATCAAAAGTCTGGTTTTGATTGCCCTGGTTGTGCATGGCCCGACCCAGAAAACAGAACTCACTTTGAATTCTGTGAAAATGGCGCTAAAGCAGTAGCAGATGAGGCTACTAAGTCTAAGGTTGGTCGTGATTTTTTCAAGAAGTTCTCATTACAAGACCTGGCTTCTAAGAGTGATTTTTGGCTAAATGATCAAGGTAGGATTGTAGAACCATTATTTCTATCGAAAGATTCCAATAACTATGAGCCGATTTCTTGGGATGACGCACTTACTAAAATCTCTGATAGACTGAACGCTCTCAGTACTCCAGACAAGGCTGTATTCTATACTTCTGGGCGTACGAGTAATGAGGCTGCTTTTCTATACCAAGCATTTATTCGTTCTTATGGAACTAATAATTTACCAGATTGTTCTAATATGTGTCATGAATCTAGTGGTAAGGGACTTGGTTCTACTATTGGTATAGGTAAAGGTACAGTCAAATTAGAAGATTTTAATCATAGTGATTTAATCCTCGTCATCGGTCAAAACCCTGGAACTAATCACCCAAGAATGTTAACTGCTCTTAGGGATGCGAAGAAAAGGGGTAGTAAAATAATTCATATCAACCCGTTGCCTGAAGCAGGACTAGAGCGGTTTAAGCACCCTCAGGATTATATGAGCTTAGATTTCAAATCAACCAAGCTATCAGACTTCCACCTACAGGTCAAAATTGGCGGTGATGCGGCTTTAATGAAAGGTTTGATAAAAGTACATTTGGATTCAGGAGGGTTTGATACTGAATTCATTGAAAATTCCACCACTGGTTTTCAGTCTATGTGCGACAATGCGAGGGAAACTCCTTGGGAATTAATTGTTCGAGATTCAGGCGTCGAAAAACATTTAATCGAGAAAGTAGGAGTTTTATGTGCCCGTTCTAATGCAACCATTGCCTGTTGGGCTATGGGTTTGACTCAACATCGTAATGGTGTTTCGGTAATTCAAGAAGTTGTAAATTTATTACTTCTTGGCGGCCATGTAGGTCGTAAAGGAGCTGGCTTCTGCCCTGTCCGCGGCCATTCCAATGTCCAAGGCGACAGGACTGTTGGAATTTGGGAGGCTCCTAGTGATTCTTTCATGGACAAAATGGAGCAAGGTCTCAAAATATCATTGCCAAGGAAACATGGTTATGATGTAGTTAATTCGATTAAAGCAATGGCAGATAGTAACGTTGAGGTTTTCTTCTGCATGGGAGGTAATTTCCTTTCTGCAACTCCAGACACTCGATTTACTGCAAATGCTCTTTCAAATGTAGATTTAATTGTCCAAGTATCGACTAAACTCAATCGTTCACACATAGTTACTGGGAAAGAGGCACTGATACTACCTTGTTTAGGTAGGACTGAATTAGATATACAAAAGTCTGGTAAACAATTCGTTTCAGTTGAGAATTCAATGGGTATAGTTCACATGTCTAGGGGTGGTTTGAAACCTGCTTCAGAACTACTTAGAAGTGAACCATGGATTGTTGCTAGCCTTGCTGCTAAAACGTTGAAAAACAGTCCAATTGAATGGAATGAATTGGCAAGTTCATATGATAAAATTAGAGATATAATGAGTGAGAGTCTACATGGTTTTGAAGATTATAATATACGTGTGAGAGAAGAAAATGGTTTCTATTTACCAAATCCTCCGAGGGATAGTAGAACATTCCAGACCGATGATGGCAAAGCCCATTTCACTACACACGATCTACCAGATGTTAGTGTAGAAAGTGACCAATATGTGATGATGACTTTACGCTCACATGATCAATATAATACTACCATATATGGATTAGATGACCGTTATCGTGGGATAAAAGGTAATAGAAGAATTCTAATGATGAATCCACTCGACATGTTAGAAAGAAACTGGAAAACTAGACAAGTTATTGATATAACCAGTCATTTTGAAGGTGAAGAAAGAACCTCTGGAAATTGGTTAGTAATTCCTTATGAAATACCTTCAGGAAATATCGCCGCATATTTTCCGGAAGCAAATGAGTTAGTCCCTCTTGATTCAACCGCTGAAATATCTAACACACCTACCTCAAAGTGGATTATTTGTTCGCTTAGCGAAACAAGTAATTCTGATGAGGAGGAGTGATTTTGCAACAAGG